>SXGR01486555.1_pt1 | contig 132935 bp, 119 predicted proteins | sample 3174711 | NCBI WGS metagenome assembly SXGR01 (sample SAMN11356860, study PRJNA531348) | freshwater metagenome | isolation source: freshwater sample F1-60 | place: China: Fuxian Lake, Yuxi | collected 2017-12-25 | reverse complement strand
TTATTTTTATTATAAATCATCAAAAGGGCTTTTAATATTCTGAATGTATAAATTTTTCGTAACTCCTCCATTACTTTTTTACTAAACTTAAAGTAACTACTTATATTAAGTTTGTCAACTATTAATTATCAGAATTTATTTGGAATGTACTTCGCTATAAAAGTGTTATACTTAAAGGATAAATTTTGTTAATTAGAATTGTGAATTACAGCTTGAAACTCAAAACGGATAAGTCAACTGCAACGCAATACTTCCTTCTGTTTCTTTGTCAGTTCGCCACAAATAGGATAATCGCCCGTCGTTATCTTTCCACGATAAACCAAATCCAACATCCGATTTTATAGTTTTAAAAGTTAGGGACTTAAAAAAACTTTTAGTTGGATCAAGTGTAGTTCCGGCATAATTTTTTATTTCTCCAGCATCTGCAAGTAAAATTAAATTTAAATTATTAATCCATGGAAAAAGCATATCAATTAAACTTCCTTTAATATAATATTCGGAATTAATTAATAACATTCTATTCCCATCAAATTCTTTGTACGAATATGCCGGCAGCGAATTATATCCACCTAAAAATAATTTTCTTTGCTGAATTTGATCACCATTTAATATTCCGTATCGAATTCTAAAATTAAGTTTATCGTACTTTGATAATGACTGATATCTTCTCACATCAAAAATTGTTCTTTCGAAGGAATATAACTTTTCATTTCCAATTCCACCTTTCTCGTACGAAATATGAAAATTCCAACCGGTTGCTTGAATATTATTTGAACCTGTAGTTGAAAATCCTGCATTAAAAGTTACAGATGGAATTAATCCTTCAGCAACAGTTGGGTTTTCTCTGAATTCATTTTTACCAAATAAAGCCCAATCGGAAGTTCTATTTAAAGATGAATAATTATTTTTGTGATAAGCAGAAGAGAGAAAGAAACGAATATCATTTTGTGAATAGTGATATTCTAAACCAACTGAACCTCCCTTTTTTTCAAAATAATCGAAGTAATCATCTTTTGAAAATAATGCAGAGAAAGAATTATCTTCGTCGCTGATTATCCATTCATCATCTGTATCAACAAGTGAATGGTATTCTGCCGTTAATTGAAAAATTGAATTTTGTAATAAAATATTTCTTGAAATACCAATTTCACCTTCCCATTTATGTAATCCTGTTGAATAACTAAACATCCAATGCGAAGAAAGTGGTTTTATATTATATAAATTTAATTTTTTATTCTTCGCAAATCCAAGTTCAAATCTTTCAACTCGATTATAATTGATTATTAAACCATCTCTTAAATTACTGCTCGTTTTCCAATTTTGCGGAGTATAAAAATATTCCGATTCGTAATCATCCTCGTATTTTCTTTTTTTTACTTTTCTTTTATTTTTTTCTTCAACGGTTCCGCCAATTCTTCCTCTTCTTATAACTTCACCACGCAAAGTTGTAACATCTCCAGTAATTTTTCCATTTCGGCCAACATTAACATCACCTTTTAAAACTAATGCATCGCCAAGTAAAGTTCCTTCTACAAACAAATCCCCTTTTTTAACAATTATATTTCCAATTATCGTATCATTTTTTGCAATCGTAAAGGTGTGATTAAAAGTTTGCGAGATAGAATTAAAATTTGAAATGGGATCGCGAACAAATGGATATATTTCATCAAGTGGATCGCTAAAAAAATCATATTCGAAATCATCAAAAAGAAATTCGTAATACGAATCTTCTTCAACTTGAAGTGTGTCACTATTTTCCTGCGATAAAAGATTAAGAGGCAATAAAAATAGTGTTGATATCAATAACGAAAAAAGATACTTCTGCATATTTTTTAATTTTATATTAACAAATAAATATATGAAACTTTCAATAAATATCGATCACGTTGCAACAATTCGACAAGCGAGAGGTGAGAAAGATCCCGATCCTGTTGTAGCTGCATTATTGTGCGAACAAGTTGGTGTCGATGGAATTGTTTGTCATTTGCGTGAAGACCGCCGGCATATTCAAGATCGCGATGTTTTTATTTTGCGCGATAAATTGAAAACTAAACTTGATCTCGAAATGGGAGCTTCGGAAGAAATAATTAAAATTGCATTACAAGTTAAACCCGATCTTGTAACTCTTGTTCCTGAAAAAAGAGAAGAACTTACAACTGAAGGGGGATTAAATGTTGAATTACAAAGAGAGCATCTAAAAAAAACTATCGATCGTTTTCACGAACAGAATATTGCAGTAAGTTTATTTATTGAGCCGAATAAAAAAGTTATTGAAATTTCAAAATTAATTGGAAGTGATATGGTTGAGCTTCACACAGGAATTTATGCAAATGCAATTACTTCGCAAGATAAAAAAAATACTTTATCTTCAATTTCTGAAAGTGCTATTTTTGCAAATTCTCTCGGACTTCGTGTTAATGCCGGACATGGTTTGAATTACGAAAATATTTTACCAATTGTTAAATTGAAAACGATTTACGAAGTGAGTATTGGTTTCTCAATTATGAGCCGGGCAATATTTGTTGGATTGGATAAAGCTGTAAGTGAAATGCTTACAATTGTAAAGGGAATTAAAATTTAATTTTTTTACAGATTAATGTCAGCGTTGATGTTTTTTAATTTCGTCTCGAACTTTTGCAGCTTGTTCGTAATTTTCATCGTCAATAAATTTTTGGAGTTTTTTTTCTAATTGTTCCAACTCGGAAACTTTTACCGAGGGATGTTTGCTAACTACTTCTGCTTTTTCTTCTCCCTCATCGGAATCATCACCAACAACTCCTGCATCATCAAATACATCTTCTGAAACATAAATCGGAGAACCAAATCTTACAGCCAATGCAATTGCATCACTTGGCCGAGAATCAATTTCAATTATTTGAGAAAGATTTTCGATACTAATTTTTGCATAAAATGTTCCATCTCTCAATTCATTTATTATAACATCAATAATTGTCAAACTTAAATTTTCAATTATATTTCGAATCAAGTCGTGAGTTAGTGGTCGCGGCGGTTTCACTCCTTCCATTTCCATTGCAATTGAACTTGCTTCTAATGCACCAATAATTATTGGAAGTTGTCTATTTCCGTTAACTTCTTTAAGTAATAATGCGTAAGCGCCACCATGACTTGGTGTTGAGGAAAGACCTAATATTTCGACTGCGATTTTTTCCAATGAATTTCTTTTCAGTATAACATTATAAAAAAGTAGGGAATTATCAAATTAAGTTACAAGGTTATTTAAGCTTGTTTATTTCTTCAATCATTGCAGGAACAATTTCAAAAGCATCACCAATAATACCATAATCTGCAATTGAAAAAATAGGGGCGTCCTTATCTTTATTTATAGCTACAATATATTTTGAAGTTGACATCCCCGCCATATGTTGAACTGCTCCGGAAACAGCAACAGCAATATAAAGTGAAGGAGAAACTGTTTTCCCGGTTTGTCCAACTTGTTCATCGTGTGGTCTCCAACCTGCATCTACAACTGCTCGTGATGCACCAACCGCAGCCCCAAGTGTATCAGCTAATTTTTCTATCATCGCAAAATTTTCAGGGCTTTTTAATCCTCTTCCACCAGTTACAATTATATCTGCTTCTGTTACATCTTTTTTACTCGAAGATTGCTTTACCTCAGTTACTATTGTTGAAAAATTTTTTTCTTCTAACTGTGGTTTAAATTCTTCAACTGTTGCTAATTCAGTAGTTGTCTGACTTATTGTAAAAACATTTGGTCGTAGTGTAAATATTTTTTTTTCTGAAGTAATTTCTAAATCGAGAAATCCTTTTCCGGAAAATACTGGACGAGTTGCGATTATTTTTCCATCTTCAACTTTAAGTTGAGTACAATCCGATGCAACTCCGGCATTTAGTTTCGCAGATAAACATGGAGCGAGATCTTTTCCCATTGAACTTGCAGGAAGAAATATTACCGACACATTTTCTTTTTCTACTATTTGATTTACAATTGAAGTGAATGCAGAAGTTGAATAATTTTTTAATCGAGGTTCATTAACAACAATAACTTTTTTAATTCCATAATTTCCAAGTTGCGGCGCGATTGATGAAATATTTTCTCCAATCGTTAAAGCAATGACTTCGGAATTTAATTTAGCTGCAATTTTACTCGCAGCTTGGCTAACTTCGAATGCAGTTTTTTTGTAGCAATTATCTCGTTGCTCTGCAAAAACTAAAATTTTCATTTTATATTACTTTTGCTTCTTCATGCAGAAGCTTTATTAATTCAGGGACTGCTGAAATATCTGTTCCAACAATTTTTCCTTTTTGTTTTGCAGTTGGCTTTCTCATACGAAGCACATTAATTTTATTTGCGCATTGTTCAGGATTTATTTCTTCAATTGGTTTTCGTTTAGATTCCATTATTCCTTTTAATGAAGGATATCGTGGCTCGTTTAATCCCTTTTGTGCAGCAATTACAGCGGGCAATTTTGCTGATACAATTTCATGCCCACCTTCAATTTCTCTTTCTGCAATAACGCTATTTCCTTCAATCGCGAATTTTACTACAACAGAAACTGATTGCCATCCAAGAAAAGTTGCGATAAGTCCGCACATTTGCGAATTATCATAATCTATAGATTGCTTTCCGATAAAAATTATTTCAGGGGAATATGATTTTGCAAATTCAGAAATAGCAAATGCAATTGAAAATGAATCTCTACTGTAAGAATCTTTTAACAACACAGCTCTATCGCATCCCATTGCAAGTGATTTTCGTAAAGTTTCTTTGTGTGAATCTCCTCCGAGTGAAACTACAACTACTTCTCCGCCAAATTTTTCTTTTGTTTTTAAAGCTTCTTCAATCGCAAAATCATCGTATGGATTTAAGATAAAGTTAACTCCATTTACGTCGAGTGAAATATTATCACTTGCTACATTTACTTTAGTTGTAGTATCAGGAACGTGGTTAACGCAAACCAATATCTTCATTTAAAATATAATTTTAACTTTACAGCTTTTTAATATCTGTAAGAATCTGACTTGAATGGACCATCAACCGAAACGCCGATATATTTTGCTTGTTCGTCGGTTAAAACTTCAAGCTCAACTCCAAGTTTTGCAAGATGAAGTGTTGCAACTTTTTCATCAAGCTGTTTTGGAAGTGTGTAAACTTTATTTTCGTATTTGTCAGAATTATTCCACAATTCAATTTGCGCTAAAGTTTGATTTGTAAATGAATTTGACATTACAAAAGATGGATGCCCCATTGCGCAACCAAGATTTACTAATCTTCCTTCAGCTAATAAAATAATATCTTTTCCTTTAATTGTATATTTATCAACTTGTGGTTTGATTGTAACTTTTGAATTTCCATGATTATTATTTAACCACGTTACATCAATTTCATTATCGAAGTGACCGATGTTACAAACAATTGCTTTGTCTTTCATCGCTTCAAAATGTTTTCCTGTAACAATATTTTTATTTCCTGTAGCAGTTACAATTATGTCAGAAATTTTTACAGCGTCTTCCATTTTTCTAACTTCATATCCATCCATTGCAGCTTGCAATGCACAAATCGGATCAATTTCTGTAACAATTACACGAACATTTTGGCTTTTCAAAGATTGCGCGGAACCTTTTCCTACATCACCATAACCTGCGACAACTGCAACTTTTCCGGCCAACATTAAATCTGTTGCACGACGAATTGCATCTACTAATGATTCGCGGCAACCATATTTATTATCAAATTTCGATTTTGTTACTGAATCATTTACATTAATTGCCGGAATTAGAAGTGTTCCTTTTTGAACTCTTTCATATAATCTTTGAACGCCGGTAGTTGTTTCTTCTGAAATTCCTTTAATGTCTGAAACCAAATGTGGATATTTATCCAAAACCATATTTGTTAAATCGCCACCATCGTCAAGTATCATGTTTAATGGTTTTTGTTCGGGACCAAAAAATAAAGTTTGTTCGATACACCAATCAAATTCTTCTGTACTCATTTCCTTCCAAGCATAAACTTGAAAACCTGCAGCAGCAATTGCAGCAGCCGCGTGATCTTGAGTTGAAAAAATATTACAGCTCGACCATGTTACTTCAGCACCGAGTTCTTTTAAAGTTTCAATTAGAACTGCGGTTTGAATTGTCATGTGCAAGCAACCTGCGATTCGTGTTCCTTTAAGGGGTTGTTCTGTTTTAAATTCTTTTCGAAGTGACATTAAGCCGGGCATTTCTGCTTCAGCAAGTTCAATTTCTTTTCTTCCCCATGTAGCTAAATTTATATCTTTAACTTTATATGGACTGTATTTTTTTATTTCTGTTTTTTTTAATTCAGCAACGTCCTGCATTAAGATATCTCCTTTAAATAATTAAATTAGTTTTTTCAAAGCTGGAACTAAGTCTGTTAATTCCCATGTAAATTCTTTTTCTGTTCGGCCAAAGTGACCATATGAAGCTGTGATTTTATAAATTGGTCTACGAAGGTTTAATCTTTTTATAATTCCTTCCGGCGTCATATCAACTTCTTTCATTAAAATAGAAGAAATTTTTTCATCAGGAATAATTCCTGTACCGTAAGTATTAACATAAATCGAAACTGGCTCAGCAACACCAATTGCATAAGCAACTTGAATTAAACATTCTTCCGCAATTCCTGCAGCTACAATATTTTTTGCAAGATGTCTTGTTGCGTACGCAGCGCTTCTATCAACTTTAGATGGATCTTTTCCAGAAAACGCGCCTCCACCATGCGGAGCTCTTCCACCATAAGTGTCAACAATTATTTTTCTTCCTGTTAATCCGGAATCACCATGCGGACCACCAATTTCAAAATTTCCAGTTGGATTGATATGATATTTTGTATTGCCATCAAGTAATTCTGCCGGAATAATTTTTTTAATTACATTATTTATAATGTCGTTTTTAATTTGCTCTTGACTTGCATCGGGATCATGCTGGGTTGATAGTACAATTGCATTTACTCGAACTGGCTTGCGTCCTACATATTCAATTGTAACTTGCGATTTTGCATCGGGACGAAGATATGGCATCAAAGATAATTGCTTCTTTCTAATATCTGCAAGTTGTTTAACTAATTTATGCGCGTACATAATTGGGGCAGGCATTAATTCGGCAGTTTCATTATTCGCATAACCGAACATCATTCCCTGATCTCCTGCTCCGCCGGTTTTTACACCTCGATCAATATCCGTAGATTGAGGATGTATGCTTGTTAAAATTCCACAAGATTCTGCATCAAATTTATATTCTGCTTTTGTGTAACCAATTTCTTTTATTACTTCGCGAACTGTTTTTTGAATATCAACTTTCGCATTAGTTGTTACTTCTCCACAAATTACAACGAGACCAGTTGTTACCATTGTCTCGCAAGCAACTCTTGAGTTTGAATCTTTAGACAACATCGCATCTAAAATTGCATCAGAAATTTGATCGCAAACTTTATCTGGATGTCCTTCGGAAACTGATTCAGATGTAAATAAATATCTCATTAAAATATCCTTTTGTTAAATGTTAATTAAATTCTAATTCTGACGAGTCGCCAATATTAACTCTTCTGAACTTTCCATCTACAACCGCATTTGTACCTATAATAGATGATTCGAGCAAAACGTTTTGAACTTGTGCCATGTTATTTATAATACTATTGCTAATAATACAATTTAAAATTTTACAATCTTCTGAAATGGAAGTATTTGGACCAATTATAGAATTTTGAACTACCGCTTTTGGTGAAATGTAAACTGGTGGAATTGTTATAACTGTTGGAATTACATAATGGTTTTTTGCATTCATTAAAAGATGTTGATTTGTTGAAAGTAAAGTTTCTGGCTTTCCACAATCATACCATCCATCTATATTAAATGGAATTATTTTTTCTCCATTTTCTAATAATTGTTGCAAACCATCTGTTAATTGAAATTCATTTTTTGTAGTTATATTTTTATTAATGTTATTTTCCAAAAAATTTAATAATAGTTGTGGATTTTTTATAAAATATATTCCAACAATTGCTAAATCACTTTTTGGATTGTCCGGCTTCTCAACTAATTTTGAAATGAAACCATCTTTAACCTCAACAACTCCAAATCTTCGGGGATCATCTACTTTATGCACACCAATTGATGAATGTTCTGACGAAATCATTTTTTTCAAATCGACATCAAAAATTGTATCACCAAGAATTATTAAAATAGGAGAAGTTGAAATTGTATGTTTGGCAAGATAAATTGCATGACCTAATCCTAATCTTTCTTCTTGCTCAACATAATCTACACGTATTTTATAATTTTGATCAATGTATTCTTTTACAAGATCGCCCAAGTAACCAATTATTATAGTGGCTTCTGTAATTCCATCGGCAATAATTTTATCCATTATGTGCCCAATAATTGGTTTGCCGGCAACATTCAGCATTACTTTAGGAATAGTAAAAGTATGCGGACGAAGTCTGCTTCCAACACCTGCAACAGGAATTATTGCTCTCATATTAATATTTGTAAAAAATAGGGAATATTAAGTCTATAAAAAATTTTCTTTAAAAACGATCCTAAAAATATGAAACTAATGTAATAGATACAATAAAAAACGCCCCATGTTATTGGGGCGTTTCGTGGATAGAGAAAAGAATGGATGTCAGTCCATTATTTTGCGGAGAAAAGCTGGCCTTTCGTCATCATGTTGGTGATGTTGTTGCGATGAAGTTCGTTCATCTTCCAATTGGTTGACTTGGGAAATTTCTAAACCTTGGCGAACAAAAGTTGGTTCGTCAAATTTCCTAAGATTAATTACTCCAGTTGGAACATCTAACACTGATGATTTTTTTGGAACATATAATTGATCCTGTTTTTTCTTTTTAAATCCAGTAGCAATAACAGTAACCATAATTTCATCTGTCATCTTTTCATCTACTACAGCACCAAGAATAACATTTGCATCTTCACCTGCTTCTTTGTGAATAATTTCAGTTGCTTCTTCAACTTCGATGAGTGACATATTTTTGCCACCGGTAATATTTATTATTACACCTTGTGCTCCTGAAATTGAAACACCTTCGAGAAGTTCACTTGAGATTGCTTTGTTAGCAGCTTCTACAGCTCGGTTCTCGCCAGATGCAACACCAGAACCCATAATTGCATCTCCCATTTCTCTCATCACTGTGCGAACATCTGCAAAGTCAAGATTTATTAATCCGGGAACTGTAATTAATTCTGAAATTCCGCGAGTTGCATTATAAAGTACACTGTTGCAAATTTCAAAAGCTTGTTCAAGTGGAGTAGTTCTTTCTACAACCGAAAGTAGTTTTTGGTTTGGAATAATGATTAAAGTATCGCATTGTTTTTTCATTTCTTCAATTCCATATTCTGCTTGAGAAAATCTTTTCTTCCCTTCGCAATTAAATGGTTTTGTTACAATTCCAACAACAAGTGCGCCCATACTTTTTGCAATATTAGCTACAACAGGACCCGCTCCTGTTCCAGTACCGCCACCCATTCCAGCGGTTATAAAAACCATATCACTTCCATTTAACAATCGCGCAATTTCTTCTTTGTCTTCTTCAGCAGCACGATGTCCAATTGTAGGATCAGCGCCAGCTCCAAGTCCGCGTGTTAAATTTTTTCCAACTTGAATTTTACTTTCTGCAAGACACCTGTTTAGTGCTTGAGTGTCTGTATTAATACAGACAAAATCTACTCCAGACAGTCCACGTGCAATCATTCCATTGACTGCATTACTGCCACCTCCGCCAACTCCAACCACGCGAATTTTTGCTCCGTGATCTAAAGATTTATCGAATTCTATCATTTTAGCTCCTTTTGTTAATTGTTATTGAATAATTACTGTTAATAAATTTTTGTACATTTTATAGTTCATTAAACCAATCTCTCATTTTTGTAAAAACTGTTGCAAATTTTCCATCCATTTTTCCTGGAGGTGCAACTGATCCGGCTGTTGTTCTGTTTCTATTTTTTAGACCAATCAATACCAATCCAACGCCGGTTGCGTACATTGGATTTTGAATTTCACTTATAAAACCACCTTTAAATCCTTGTGGGATTCCAATTTTTACCGGAATACCTAAAACTTCTTTTGCTAATTCTGCTGTTCCTCTTATTAAAGAACCTCCTCCAGTAATAACAACTCCAGCTGCAAGATGTTTTTGATAACCTGAACGTTTTATTTCTAACGCAACTATTTCAATTATTTCTTCCATTCTTGGTTGAATAACTTGACAGAGTAATTTTTTTTCTATGTCAATTGGATTTCTTCCACCAATTCCCGGAAGTGTTATAATAGTGTTATCTACAATAGTAGGCAAATATGCATGGCCATATTTTATTTTTAAATCTTCAGCTTGATTATTTAAAATTCCCAAGCCACGACGAATATCATCTGTAACTTTTTGTCCGGCAATTCCAAGTACAGCAGTATGTCGGATTGTGTTGTCTTCAAAAACCGCAAGATCAGTTGTTCCTCCACCAATATCGATTAACGCAACACCAACTTCTTTTTCATCTCTGTGAAGAACTGCTTCGCTTGATGCAATTGGTTCAAGTACAATGTCTTGACTTTCAATTCCAGATTTTCGAATGCATTTAATAATATTTTGAGTTGCCGAAACAAGACCGGTAATAATATGAACTGTTGCTTCAAGTCGAACTCCCGACATTCCAACTGGATCGTAAACTCCATCTTGTCCATCAACAATAAATTCTTGAGGGATGACGTGAATTATTTTTCTATCTGAAGGAAGCGCAATTTTTCTTGTGTCTGCAATTAATCTGTCAACATCACTTGATAAAATTTCATTATCAGGATTGCTAATAGAAATTACACCGCGACTTTGAAAGCTTGAAACGTGGTCCCCAGCAATTCCTGCAACAACATTTTGGATTTTAATTCCCGACTGTTGTTCTGCATCTCGAATTGCAGCTTGAATTGAACTTACAGTTCTTTCAATATGTGTAATTACACCGCGAGTCAATCCTTCCGATTTACTTTTTCCAATTCCTAAAATGTTGATCTCATTACTTTCATTGACCGATGCAACAATTGCACAAACTTTTGTTGTACCAATATCAAGACCGACGTAAATATTTTCCATTTTATACTTTAACTCCTTTAATTAAGTACTAAAGAATAGGGCGATACAATAATTTGGTCTCCAAATCTTGCGTCGATATATCCTGCTTTTGTTTGAAATAAATGCTCTTCGTATGTTTTAAAAAACCCAGCTAGTTTTACAATTGACTCTTCAATATTTTCTTGTGATAAAACAATTGGTAATCCTTGTTCGGTTGTTCTAATTAATAATTTATTTTGATTCATTAATTTTAATTCTGAAATATTTTTATAAAGTGTTGTGTCAACTTTTTTAATTATCGACAATACATATAATGGTAACTGCACCTTTTCATTTTTCTCAATTTTATTTTCTAAATATTTACTATTTGAAATTATAACCGGCAAATCGAGAACTGAATTAAATTTACGTAGTTGTAATACAAAACCTTCTTTGTCGACGTAGTTCATACTTCCACTTTCGTTTGCAATAATTGCAACTGGTTCACGTTCTTCAACTTTAATAATCAATCTCGATGGTGCATCTCGCTGAAGTATTGCCAATTGAATATATGGTTCTTTTTTAATTTTATTGCGAAGTAAATTTAAATCTTTATTGTACATTTTTGTCGGGATTTTTATTTCTGATAAAGAAATAATTTCTTCTTGTGTAATTAAATTATTACCAACTACAGTTAGTTTTGAAATTACAGCATGGTTTTTCCAAAATGTTGCACTTACTCCAACACCAAATGCGAGAATTAAAATTATTCCGAAAAATAAAATATTAATCTTATTTGAATTATTGTTTGCCATTATTATATGTGCACTTGTTCATATTCTTGTTGTGAAAATCCAATCATTTTTACTTCGAGTTCTAGTTTGATTTTATTTTTTTGAAACACGGTTTCTCTCGCAATTTTAATTAATTCAAAAACATCATTTGCTTTTGCATTCCCTTTATTGAGAATAAAGTTTCCATGTTTTTCTGAAATTTGTGCGCCACCAACTTGTTTGCCTTTTAATCCAACTGATTCAACTTCTTTTGCTGCAAAAGTTCCATCTGGATTTTTGAACATACTTCCAGAGTTTGGAAAATTAAGTGGTTGCGATTCATTTCTTTTTAAAAGAAGTTCTCTTCGTCGTTTTAATAATTCACCTGTATTTCCTTTTGGAAGGGAAAAGTTTCCACCAATAATTATATCATTTGAAAATCCAGATTTTCTATATTTAAAATTACTATTGGCTTTCGAAATTGTTTGAATTTTACCATCTCTTAATATTTCAACTTCGGTTATGAAATCAGAAATTTCACCTCCGTAAGCGCCGGCATTCATCATTATTGCGCCACCAACTGTTCCAGGAATCCCTGCTAACATTTCAACACCGGCTAAATTATTTTGAATGCAAAAATCAACAAATCGCCCCGTTGTAACACCTGATTCTGCTGTAACAATATTTTCTTTAATGGAAATATTTGAAAGTCCGGATTCAAAATTTAATACTACTCCACGATATCCTTCATCGCTGATTAATAAATTAGATCCTCTTCCGATAATTATATATGGTTCGTTATTTGTTTTTAAAAAATCAATAATTTTTACCAAATCGAATTTATCTGCTGGCTCAATATAAACATCCGCTGGTCCACCAATTCTAAAAGAAGTATATTTCGACATTGGCTCACTTAGAGCAATAAATCCACGAAATGTTTTTTTCAATTCTTCTAAGTTGATCATTTACTTTTAATCTCGCTTAAAAAACTTTCACCATATTTCCAGATATCTCCTGCACCCATTGTAATAACGATATCATCTTTTTTAGTAATCGATTTAAGAAATACAGGAATATTATTTTTATCAGAAACATAATGTGTATTTTTATGCCCGAATTTTTTCGCAGCCATAATTATTAATTCACCTGTTACACCTTGAATAGGTGATTCACGTGCCGGATAAACATCTGTTACAACTAAAACATCGGCGAGTAAAAATGCTTTACCGAATTCTTCATAGAAATCTCTTGTTCTCGAAAATAAATGTGGTTGAAATACACAGACAACTCTTTTTTTCCATCCATCTTTTGCGCCTGATAATGTAGCACGACATTCGGTTGGATGGTGTGCGTAATCGTCATACAAAGTAATCCCATTCACTTCGCCCTTTTTTTCCCAACGACGATAAACGCCAGTAAATTTTTCAATTCCACTTTTAACTTTTTCAAATGGAATTCCCAACTGAAGTCCAATTAAAATTGCAGCGAGTGAATTTTGGACATTATGTTTTCCTGGGATTTGCAAAGTTATTTTTCCACACTCTTCACCATTTTTTAATACAGTAAATTTTGTTTCCTGTTCTTTGTGAACTATATCGACAGCTTGAAGATCTGCTTGCGGAGAAAATCCATAAGTATAAATTTTCTTTTTAGAAATTTGTGGAATGATATCTTGTAATGCTGTTTCATCCAGACATAAAACTACAAATCCATAAAAAGGAACTTTATTTGCAAATTGAACAAAAGCACTTTTTATATCTTCCAAATCACGATAAGTATCAAGATGGTCAGTTTCCAAAGTTGTCATAATTGCTATTGTCGGAGTTAGCGACAAGAAGGATCGATCAAATTCGTCAGCTTCTACAACGATATAATCACCTTTTCCAAGTCGCGCGTTTGTTCCACCGAGACCACTAAGTTTTCCGCCAACGATCACTGTTGGATCCAAATCCCCTTCCATCAAAACTAAACTGATCATTGAAGTTGTGGTGGTTTTACCATGAGTTCCTGCAACACCAATTCCATATTTTAATCGCATAACTTCTGCGAGCATTTCTGCTCGGCGAACAATTGGAAGTTTTCTTTTTTTGGCTTCTTGAATTTCTGGATTGTCTGGAGAAACCGCTGAAGAATAAACAACCGTATCAACATCATCGTAAATATTTTTTGCTTCATGACTTTCAAATATTTTCGCACCCAATGATTCTAATCGTTGAGTCACTTCACTCAAAGCACGATCGGAACCGGAAACTTTAAATCCCTGATCGAGTATAATTTCTGCAATTCCACTCATTCCAATTCCACCAATTCCGATAAAGTGTATTTTTTTAATTGAACTAAACATTTATACTTTTCCGTCTTGTAAGTTCTTTTGTATAATTAAGAATTGTTCTTCTTTTTTTAGTTGGCACACTTTCAGCAAGATGTTGAAATTGTTCCAATAGATTTTTTTGTAATTCATATCTTCCAACTCTAATTCTAAAAGCTCGATGTCTATTTTTTACTTTTATGAGAACCATCTGGTGAAGTCCGGCTGTTTTTACACTTCTTTCGCGGCCAATATAAATCCATTCGATTTCTTTTATTTTTATTTCTCTTTTTTTATTTCTGCTTGAAAATATTATTGCATCATTTGTAAGTAATAATTTTCTACCTCTCCATCTGTTAAGCACTAAAACAACATTCGAAAGAATTACAAAAATTGTTATTATATAAATAATTGGATCTTGAATTGTAATTTGAAAATCTTTATCTATAAAACTTCCCTTAATACCAAAGTACAAGATTAAGGTTGTTAAATAGATGATGGCTTGCTGATAATAAAAATCGAGCTTGTAGTTATATTCCTTAATCATTCGAGTTCGATTCTATTTGTTGAATTAGTTGCTTGGCAATTATTTTTGAAGCGTGCGGTCTTCCTAATTTTTTTGATTGAATTGCCATTTCTTTAAGTTTTGAATCGGAGCTTAAGAGATCGTATAAACTTGAAAATAATTTTTCTTCTAATTCTTTTTCTTCAATTAATAATGCGGCATTATTATCTGTCAAAACTTTTGCATTAAAATATTGGTGGTTTTCAGAAGCGTGCGGATATGGAATCAATATCGCTGGTTTACCGAGCAAAGTTAATTCTGAAATTGTAATTGCCCCGGATCGACAAATAACGACATCGGCGGCGGCATAAGCATATTCCATTTCATCAATAAATGGAAGGATTTTTATGTTCATTTGTTTTACTGATGATTGATAATAAGCTGCTTCGGTTTTACCAGTTTGCCAAATTACTTGGTAATTTTTTTGATGTACCAAAGTTATAATGGAGTAAATAGAACTGTTGATTTTGCTTGCACCCAGACTTCCACCAAAAATTAAAATTGTTTTCAGGTTTTGCTCTAAACCAAAATATTTTTTGCCGGCATTTGCTGAAACCTTTCCAAATTTATTTCTTGTTGGATTACCAACAACTTCAGAATTAATATTTTTACTCAACATTTTTTTTGTTTCGTTAAATGCTAAATATACTTTCGATGCTTTTTTTGCAAGCAAGCGAGTTGTGATTCCTGGATAACTATTACTTTCATGTATGATAGTTGGAATTTTAAACCATGAAGCAACACGCAAAACTGGTCCACAAACATATCCACCCGTTCCAACAACTAAATTTGGTTTCAATTTTTTCAATATTGTAAATACTTGTACAAATGAGACAACTAGTTTAATTGGCAATAATAAATTTTTTAATGTAATTCTTCTTTGTAATCCGCTAATCCAAATTGGATAAAACGCATATCCATTTTGAGGTACGATTGTAGCTTCAATTTTATTATATGTTCCGATAAATGAAATCATACAATTCGAATCCATTTCTTTGATCTCTTCTGCAATTGCAAGTGCAGGAAAGATGTGCCCACCTGTTCCTCCGCCTGTAAATAATATATGTTTGTATTTATTTTGCACACTTTTTCAAATCAAATATTTGATGGTTTAATAATTAAATTTCTTGTGTCGTCCTGATTTTCTTTTCTTTCTCTTGGGAATAAATCTGTTTGCGAAGAAATATTAAGCAACACGCCAATTGAGAAACATGAAAGTAAAAATGAAGTTCCGCCGTAACTAACAAATGGCATTGGAAGTCCAGTTGTTGGAAATATTCCAAGTGTAATTAGCATGTGAATTAATGCATAAAGAGTTATTGAAATTGTCATTCCAAATGCTAAATATTTGCCAAAAGAATCTGGAGTGTATTTCGCAATTCTAATTCCGCGATAAAAAATTAGAATGAAACATATTGTTAATAAAATTGTTCCGATAAAACCATATTCTTCACCAACAATTGAAAAAATAAAATCATTGTAAGATTCAGGCAAAAAGAAATTTCTTTGTTTACTTTCACCCATTCCAACTCCAAAAAAACTACCGTTTCCAAAACCAATAATTCCCTGAAGTTGTTGAAATGATGTACCAGAACTATTTGAATCACCAATTCCAAAAAATGAAAATAATCTCGCACGTCGATATGGCGCACTAACCATATAAATTAGAATTAACGGCAAAAGTGATAAAAATGTATATGATAAATGAGAAAATTTCGCACCTCCTACAAAGACAATTATAATTCCCAATAAACCGAGCATTACACCCATACTAAAATTTGGCTGAAGAAAAATTAATACGACGACAATTCCAATCCAGATTAATAATGGTAAAAGTCCTTTTTTGTAGTTTTCAATTATTTCCTGTTTAATTGTAAGCATGGCGCTTAAATGAATTATCAAAGCAATTTTTGCAAGTTCTGATGGTTGAAATCTAAATCCCATTAAAGTAATCCAGCGGATTGCACCTTTTTCGTGATTACCATAAATCAAAGTCATTGCGAGAAGTAAGATAGAACCAATCATTAATATTTTGGAGATTTTTTTATAAAATTTGTAATTAATTTTCATAGAGAAAAACATTACAACAAGTCCCATCCAAATAAAATTTAAATGTTTATTTAGAAGTGCGTTACTTCCGCCAAGTTTTTGCGATGCAAACATAGATGATGCGCTGAAAATAACCATCGTGCCGAAAATCATCAGCATAAAAACCAAAAGTAAAATAAATCTATCTATGTAATTATTTTGTGTTGCCATTTTTATTTTGCTTATTCAGATTTATGAACAAGATTTTTAAATGCACTTCCTCTTTCTTCATAATTATTAAACCAATCAAATGAAGCGCAAGCTGGTGAAAATAAAATGCAATCTCCTTTTTGTGAAAGTGAGATGGCTGAATTTAAAACTTTACTCATCGAATCAATATTTGGTTTTTCATTTCCAGTAGTATCAACTGAAATTGTTTTAATAATTTGCGAAAAGTGATTTATAATTTTATCTTTCGAATCTCCAAAAGCTACAATTACTTTAACTTTTTCGGACACAATTTTATTTACAGTTGAATAATCATTTCCTTTATCTTTTCCACCGAGAAGTAGAATTATTGGTTCCGTAATTGTTTCAAGTGCAGAACGCAAACTTTCAACTGTTGTTGATTTTGAATCATTCACAAATTTTATTCCATTTACATTTGCAACAAACTCCTGTCGATGTTCAACACCCTTAAAATTTCTAAGAGTTGCACGAAGTGAGGCAGTTCCTATTCCAACAGACATTCCAACAAGAGTTGATGCCATTACATTTCTGATATTATGTTCACCCTTAATACTTATTTCATAAATATTAATTATCTCAGTAAGTTTGCCATTCATGAAAACAACAAGATTTTCACCATCAAGAAATGCGCCATCAGTTCCAAAAGGTTTATTACTTTTAGTTGTGAAAGACATTTTTTTTGGTTTTGATGAAGTGATAATTTTATTTGTCCATTCATCATCCCGATTATAAATAAGCAAGTCCTTTTCAACCTGATTCATTAAAATTCGCTTTTTGGAATTGGCATATAGCTCCATAGAATTCTCATATCTATCAAGATGATTTTGTGTAACATTTGTAATTACACTTATTGAAGGATGAAATGTGTGGCACAAATCGAGCTGAAAGCTGCTTACTTCCAAAAGAACAATATCCGACGGAGAAAGTCCCAAAACATGTGATGAGAATGCCGTGCCAATGTTACCCGCAGTAATGTATTTTTTCTTTGCATCGTTCAACATCCTTTCTATTAAAGTTGTTGTGGTTGTTTTACCGGCACTGCCTGTAACTGCAATAATTTGATTTTGGCAGAACCAGCTTGCAATTTCAATTTCACTTACTACTAATATATTTTTTTGTAATGCTTCAGAAATTAATTGTGAATTGGTTGGCACTCCGGGACTCACTACTATAATAGAAGCATCTAACGCACGCGCTGAGTGTTTTCCAATTTCGAATGGTATTTTTTGAATTTCAAGTTCAGAAATATTTTTTTGTAATAGTTCAGAATTTCCATTATCAGTAACAAATACATTTGCTCCTTGTTTAGAAAGTAATTGCGCAACAGCAAGTCCGCTTCTTGCTGCGCCAACAACAGTAATATTTTTGCCTTTTACACTTTTATCCATTATCGAACTTTAAATGTTGTTAAACTTATTATCATTAAAAGAATTGCAATTATATAAAATCGAGTTACAATTTTTGGTTCGGGAATTCCTTTTAATTCAAAATGATGATGAAGTGGTGCCATTAGAAAAATTCTTCTTCCTTGACCATATTTCTTTTTTGTGTATTTAAAATAAAGTCGTTGAATTATTACAGACAAAGTTTCAATAAAAAATATTCCACCAAGAATTGGTAGAATAAATTCTTTTTTTACCATAATTGTAATTGCACCAATTGCACCACCAAGTGCAAGTGATCCAGTATCTCCCATAAAAACTTGTGCTGGATAAGAATTGAACCACAAAAATCCAAGTGCTGCACCGCCAAGTGCTGCACAGAAAATTGCTAATTCACCATTCCCTCTTAAAAAAATAATATTTAAATAATTGCTCAGTTCAATATTTCCTGAGATGTAACAAATAACCCCAAGTGTTAATCCAACAATACCAACTGTGCCAATTGCTAAACCATCTAAACCGTCTGTTAAATTAACTGCGTTCGAAGTTGCAATTATTATAAATACTACAACTGGTAAATAAAAATATGTTAAATCGAAGTTGATATCTTTTAAAAATGGGACTGTAGTTATAGTTGCTGCATTAATTGAAGTCAGCTCATTTGAATTCATTAAAATTAATCCAAATACAATTCCAACGGCAAACTGACCAATAATTTTATACCACCCGATTAATCCTTTTTCTTTTTTCTTTTTTACTTTTAAGTAATCATCTATAAATCCGACAATTCCCATTCCAATTGTTACAAATAAAATTAATTGCACATAAATATTTTGAAGATTCGACCATAAAATAACAGGCAATAATAATGCCGTGAGTACAATTAAGCCACCCATTGTTGGAGTGCCAGCTTTACTTAAATGATTTTTTGGCGCTTCGAGTTTGGCTGATTCACCAATTTGATTTTTTTTGAGAAGTGCAATTATTTTTGGTCCGAGCCAAAAACTAATTAGTAATGCTGTAATTGCTGCAGCTGCAGCACGAAAAGTTAAAAAGCGAACTATTCCAAATCCTGGAGGTGAATATAAATTTTCAATCCATGTAAATAAATGATATAACATTATCCAACTTCCTGTAAATGATCAACAATTTCTTCCATTCGCATTCCACGAGATCCTTTAACTAAAACCACATCGCCTCTATTAACAATATCAGACAACAAATCTTTCAAATCATTTTTAGAATCGAAATGAATATTATTTTCAAGCTTTGCAGAATTATTAATATGCTGAGCCATTGAGCCATATGTAAAAAGGTGTTTGAACTTCATCGATTTTATTTTTTTTCCGATGAGTGTATGTTCTTTTTTAGAAGCAACTCCCAACTCTAACATATCTGCCATAACAATAATTTTTTTTCCCGGTGCAATAATATTTTTTAATGTTTCTAATGCAACCATTACAGAATCGGGATTTGCATTGTAAGTGTCATTCAACACTATTAATCCATGTCGATGAATAACTTCTAATCTTTTTGAAGGAGAAGTAAATTTGGATAATCCGATTGCGATTTTTTCTTTTGGTACATTGAAAACAACTCCAACAGCTCCTGCAACTAACGCATTTGTAATATTATGTTTCCCTGGAACATTTAGCGAGATCGGAATTTTAATTCTCTTTTTCTTTGACTTTAAAAGAAACGATGCTTCACCTCGTTTATTTAATTCAATATCGGAAGCATAAAAATCTGTTTTTTTATTAATTGAATAATGAATTTTATTTTTATTTGTTGTCGTTGCCTTCATTAAAAATGGCTCATCGCTATTTATAAAAACTGTTCCCCGTCCATTTAAATATTTATAAATAGATGTTTCTTCTTTTGCAACTCCACTCAAATTTGAAAAAAATTCTAGATGCTCCTTACCAATATTTGTTACAATTCCATAATTAGGTTCGGCAATTGAACAGAGATAATCAAGTTCGCCATGATGATTTGTTCCGAGTTCTAAAACCGCAATTTGAATTCCTTTTCGTAATCGAAACAACATATGTGGCAGGCCAATATGATTATTAAGATTTCCTTGTGTACAAAGCACATTGTAAGTTGTTTGCAAAACCGAAGCAATCATATCCTTAGTTGTAGTTTTACCATTACTTCCGGCAACTGCAATTATTGGAATATTAAATTTTTTTCTATAAATATTTGCAAGTTCACCAAGCGCTTTAGTTGTATCCGGAACTACAACAATTGTTACCAATGAAGGTTTGACTGTATTTAATGGATCGTGATACCATTCTTTATCTACAACTATTGCTGTAACTTTTTCTTTGTGTGCATGATTTATAAAATTATGACCATCATGATGTTCTCCACGAATTGCAAAAAAGATATTTCCTTCATGAACAGTTCTCGAATCGGAAGAGACTCCGATTATTTTTTTTAATCGAAAAAGTTTTTCGTTTAAAATATTACTATCGGTTAATGATTTTAAATCCTTAAGACTTATGTTCATAAATTTTTTATATACTCCTCAATAATTTCAACATCACTAAAGTGAATTTTATTATTTCCAATAACTTGATATTCTTCGTGTCCTTTCCCGGCGACTACAACAACATCTCCGGAATTAGCTTGTTCAAGAGCTTTCGTAAGTGCAATTTTTCTATCTGATTCAATAATTGTAATTTTATTTTTTTTCATTCCCATTAAAATATCTTCAATAATTTTATCCGGATTTTCAGTTCTTGGATTATCGGAGGTTACAACAACAACATCACTTAGTTGTTCTGCAATACTTCCCATTATTGATCTTTTTGATTTATCTCGATCGCCACCTGCACCAAAAAGTGTTATTAGTTTTTTACCTTCTTGAACAAATGGTCGAATTGCCTCCAAACAATTTTTCAATGCGTCTGGAGTGTGTGCATAATCTACAATTGCAATCCAATTTTTTGGAGATGAAATTTTTTGTAATCGTCCCGGTGCAGGTTTCAATTTTTGTACAACTGAATTTATATTTTCCCACTTTATTCCTAATGAATATAAAGTTGAATAAGCAGCAAGAAAATTTTCGAGATTAAAATTTCCTAAAAGAGAAGATGATATTAAACCAGTATTTGATTTATGATTAAAAATAGTTGTTGTAAATCCCTGCGTTGTAAATAATGTTTCGTGAGCAGAAATATCTGCTCCTCTTTGTGTGCTGTAAAAAATTACACTTGCTTTTGTATTAGCAACAATTTTTTTGCCATACTCTGAATCAATATTTGTAACTGCGAATGAACTTGACGACAATGAATCAAATAAAATTTTCTTTGCATTTAGATATTCGTCCATTGAATTGTGATAATCCAAATGGTCTTGCGTTAAATTGGTAAATATTGCTGCTTTAAAATTTATTTCTTCAATTCTATGTTGATGAAGTGCGTGAGATGAAACTTCCATTACAACGTGAGTGCAATTATTATTAACCATTTCCGAAATTAAACTTTGTATTTCAAGAGATTCTGGAGTTGTATGAGTTGCAGGAAATCTTTTTTTACCATCGTCATATTCAATAGTTCCAATTAATCCTACTTTAACATTTGGAAAATTACTTTGCTCTAACATTTGTTTTACCAAATAAGTTGTGGTGGTTTTTCCATTAGTTCCAGTAATACCAATTACTTGAAGTTTTTCTGAAGGCTTATTAAAATAATTATTTGCAAGTTGCGCTAAAGTTTTACGACTATTTGTTACAACAAGTTTTGCAACTCCCTGATGCATACATAAAGAATCTGACAACGATGTTTCATCTTCAACTATAACAACTCTCGCACCTTTTGAAATTGCTTCTCCAATAAATTTATGTCCGTCGATATTTTTTCCGCGAATTGCTACAAAGAGATCATTTTTTTGTACTTGGCTGGAATTATATTGAACCCTACTTATATGAATATCATCCTTCAAAATTGTTTGGCCATAAATAGTGTTGTAAAATTTTATGATTCCAACATTTTGGATGAGTTCAGATAATTTCATAATTAATTTGCTAAAGTAAATTTTTTATTATTTGTTGAAGCTAACATTGCAATTGAATTTGAACATTGAAGCGATACTGTACTTCCAAAAGGAATTTCACTTCCCGCAACTGGAGTTTGTTGAACTACAATTCCTGAACCAGAAAATTTTACCGATAATTTATTTGTTTTCAATACTGTTAATGCTTTACGCAAAGTCATTCCACAAACATTTGGAAGTTGAATATTTTTACCATTTACTATATTTACGCTTTGCGATTTTATAATTTTCTCAGAGCTTGCAATGTTTTGATTTGAAGAAATACTTTCTATTTTTTCAGGTTTTGCTACTTCAACATTTTCAACTAACTGGATTGGTTCACTGCTTTTGAATATTCCTTTATTTCTGTGCAATCTTTCGGCAATTCCGCGAAATATTATTGCACTTGTAGTTCCACCGTAATATCCACCTTTTGGATTTTCTAATAACACAACACAAACAACTTCTGGTTTTTCAACAGGATAAAAGCCGGCGAAGAGAGCATTATAAAATCCTTTTTTGTATTCACCATCAACAAATTTTCTGGCGGTTCCAGTTTTACCAGCAATTGGAAGATCTGTTAGTTTTGTTCCAGAACCCGTTCCTTCATCAACAACATTCTGTAACATTTTTTTCAAAGTTTCAGAAACTTCTCTTGAAATAACTCGACGAACTAATTTTGGTTCATTCTCTTCAATAATTTCACCTTGTTCATTTAAAATATTTTTAACAATAAAAGGTCTCATCAACAAACCACCATTTGCAATTACTGCATACATATTTGCCATTTGAAGTGGTGACGCGTTTAATTCATATCCGAAGGACATATTGTTTAAAGTTGTAAGTGACCAAGTATGCGGTTTTTTTAATTCACCAGAAGCTTCATTCGGAATTTCGATATTTGTTGGAACTCCCAAACCGTAACTTCTTGCATGAGTATAAAGTTGTTCAGCGCCAATAATATTACTTATTTTTGCCATCACAATATTGCTGGATTGCGTTAATCCATCTGCAACTGAAACACTTCCGTACAATGGATGTGTATCTTCAATTGTGCGAGTTTTTCCATTATTTAATGCAACTACATATTTTCCATTTTCAGCATTTATTTTTTGATCGATTGAAATTGAATTATTAGAAATCCCTGCAGAAACTGTAATAGCTTTAAACAAAGATCCTGGTTCATATAATTCTGTAACTGCTCTATTTTTTAAAGCTTCTTGTTGAAACGAACGAGTTAAACCAGGATCGAAAGTTGGATAATTAGCAATTGCTAAAACTTCACCTGTATTTGGATTTAACATTACTACGCAACCGGCATCGGATTTAGTTCTTTCAATTCCTTTTTTTAATTCATCCTCTACAATTGATTGATAATCAAGATCGATTGTTAATTGCAACGAATTTCCATTTATAGGTTCCTGTCGCGGATATTCAATTGATGCATGACTTCCGCCACGTCCATCTCGTTGCATAATTACATAACCGGAATCTCCTTTTAAAATCGAATTGTATTGAAACTCTAAACCACTTTTTCCAATATTTTCAAAATTTGCAATTCCAATTGTTTGTACAGCAACACCACCGTGATAAAATAACCTTCTTGGTTCATTAGCAGCAATTATTCCTGGAATTTTTTTCTGAATTATTTTTTCGGCTGTGGCTGGATGAACATTTTTCTCAAGCCAAACAAATCTTTTTTTAGTTGCTAATTTTGATTTGTAATGTGAATTTGGTTTATTAAATATCTGCGAAAATACTTTAACAGTATTTGATAATTTTTCTTTTACAACTACTGGATCTGCTGCAAAAGAAATTAGTGTAGTATTTGAAACGAGTAAAATATTATTCCGATCATATATTAATCCGCGATTTGGTGGAAGTGGAACAACTTTCTCATACTGATTTTGTGCGAGTTTAATATATTTAGGCGAATCAATAATTTGAATTATAACTAAACGACTTATGGTTACCAAAAATAATATTGAAACTGTTACTACTACCAAAACAATCCGAACACTTCGAACATCAATTGAGGATTGTTTGCGCATAATTATTTTTTCACCTCTTCAATTTTATCAATATCAATTGAAAACCATTTTGGTGGTGTAGTTGGATTTGTCATTTGCAACATTTGTCCTGCAACAATTGAAATTCTTTCAATGCTCGTTTTTCGATTTATTTCAGACTGTAACAACTGGTTGATATTTAAATTTTTTTTGTGTTCTATTTTTAATTCATCAACTTCTTTTACTAAACCTTCAACAGCAATTACATTGCCAATATAAAGCAGCGCAACCACTGCAAATCCAAACATCCAACTAACAATATTAAAAGTTGAATGTTTCCTTTTATGAACACTTCTATTTTTTGGCAGTGAATTTTCTTCTTCATTTCTTTCAACATTAGATGAGTTGTCATTATAAATATATCTTCTGTCTTGTTGATTATTTAAAATATTTTCAGAAGTTTTTCTCATTATATTTTTTCTGCAACACGAAGTTTAGCGCTTCTCGATTTTTTATTTAATGTTAATTCTTCAACCGATGCTGTAATTGGTTTTTTATTTATCATTAAAAAATTTGGTTGAACTATTTTATCAGGAATAGCTTTATGTGTAGATTTCTCAATGGTTCTTGATTGGCTTACAAAAAATTGCTTTACAGCTCTGTCTTCTAAGGAGTGATATGAAATTATTGCTACTCGACCGCCTGGAATTAAAACTTCACTTAAACTTTCTAACAATTTTGTTAATGCATCTAATTCTTTGTTTACTTCAATTCGTAATGCCTGAAAAATTCTAGATAATATTTTTACTACATGTATTCCTGATGATAATTTTTTAATTAATGATACAAGATCTGCGGTCTCATTTATTGGTTTTGAGTTGCGTGAGATTACTACTTCTCGTGCAATTCTTCGCGACATTGGTTCTTCGCCATATTTATAAAAAATATTAGATAACGATTCTTCACTATAAGAATTAAGAATATTTTTTGCAGATATTTCATCTTGTTTATCCATTCTCATATCAATTTCACCAGATAATAAATAAGAAAATCCCCTGTCTTGATTTTCAATTTGAAAGGAAGAAACGCCAAGATCTGCAAGAACTCCGTTTACTTTTAAAATATTTTTAGAGGCTAAAACTTCAGAAATATTTTGAAAGTTATTTTTCACAATTATTAGTTGATCTTTATTAATCCACTCAAAAAAATTTGTTGAGACAAATTTAATTGCGTCGTCATCTCTATCAATCGCGATGACTTTCCCTTTTGCGGACAGTTGTTGTAAGATTGCAATCGAATGACCGCCACCTCCCATTGTGCAATCAACATAAATTCCATCTTTATCGGAAATAAGATTAGAAATACATTCCTCAAGAAGTACCGGTTTGTGATAATTTGTTTTATGTTTTTCCACATTAGTCGATTAATTCAATTATTTTTTAAAAACTTTTGCGGCAACATCTTCATAACTTTGTTGCTGTTTTTGTTTGTACGATTCATAAAGTTCTGGATTCCAAACTTCGATACGATCTAACACGCCAATAATTTTTACGTCTGTTTTAATTTGTGCGAATTGAAGTAATTCTTTTGGAACTACAATGCGAGATTGTTTATCAAGTAAAGCTTCAGTTGCCCATTCAAGAAGTGTTCTTGCAATAAACCGATGTTGGGGATCTGCGGAAATTAAATTTCTAATCGACTCTTCAACTTTTAACCATTCATCATACGGGTAAAGAAATAAACACTCTTCATAACCACGCGTAATTATAAACATTTCATTTGCATTCGATGAAATGTTTTTCCTCATGCGTGAAGGAATATTAATTCTTCCTTTCGCATCAACGGTATACAAATATGATCCTATAAATGATGACATTTTTCTTCTCTCTAAAAAAGTGTTGAGCAAAACCCTCACTTACCCACTTCTACCCACTTTTTTGTTCAAAGTACGCAATATTACTGTAAAGTCAAGTAAAATTTGGGAATTATAGGATTCTTATTGTACTCTCGAATTTATTTAAGATGGATTTTAATTTCAGACTTATATTATTAGGTGAATTTTAATAATTGCGATTACATTAATTTTTGTTAATAAACCGAATTTTGGTTGACTATTTGTCAGTATGGGTTGTATCTTTGCTCCTCATGAAAGAAGAAATTCTAGAAATTCCAACTACTTTGCGTGGTTTTTATATTGAAACTTATGGCTGTCAAATGAATACAGCCGATAGTGAAATTATATCCGGACTTCTAAATAAAAATGGTTTCAGTCATATGGAACAAGCTGATAATGCAGATGTTATTATTTTAAATACTTGCAGCATACGAGATAATGCGGAACAAAAAATTCATGAGCGATTAAAACATTTACGTTACTACAAGAAAAAAAATCCAAATGTTATAATTGGAATTGTTGGTTGTATGGCAGAACGATTGCGAACAGAATTAATCGAAAATAATAATATTGTTGATATTGTTGTCGGTCCAGATGAATATCGAAAACTTCCTGAATTAATAAATGAAGCAAAAGAGGAAACTCCAGGAATTGCTGTTCGTCTTTCACGAGTTGAAACTTATGACGACATAACTCCACTTCGAACAAATAATTTTTTTGCATGGATTTCTATTATGCGAGGTTGTGATAAGTTTTGTAGTTTTTGTGTTGTTCCATTTACGCGTGGTCGTGAGAGAAGTAGATCTTTAAATAGTATTCTCGAGGAAGTTATTCAACTTAAAGAAAGTGGATTTAAAGAAATTAATCTTATCGGACAAAATGTAAATTCATATCGAGATGATAAATTTGATTTTGCAGATTTAATGACCGAGGTAAGTCGTGTTGCTTCAACAATGCGAATAAGATTTACAACATCGCATCCTCAAGATATGTCCGACAAACTAATTGAAACAATTGCTTCACATAAAAATCTTTGTAATTATATTCACCTTCCTGTTCAATCTGCATCGAATCGAATTTTACAATTAATGAATCGAACTTATAACATCGAACATTATTATGGTTTAGTTGAAAAAATAAAAAAACAAATTCCTGATGTTTCGTTTACGACAGATATTATTGTCGGTTTTCCAACTGAGACAGATGAAGATCATCAGTTAACTGTTGATTTTTTAAAAGAGGTGAAGTATGATGGAGCTTTTATGTTTAAATATTCTCCACGAGAAAATACTAAAGCATGGGAAATGGGTGATTCAGTTTCGAGTGAAATTAAAAGTTCGCGACTAAATCAAATTATTGAAATTCAAAATGAAATTGCTTCAACAATAAATAGCAAACTTATTGGAAAAACTTTTTCGGTGCTTACAGAAAAAGAAAGCTCAAAATCAACCAATGATTGGTTCGGTAGAACTGAAACAAATAAAATTGTTGTATTCGAAAAAGGTAATGCCCAACGTGGTGATTTAGTGAATGTTCAAATTATAAAATCAAACTCTGCAACACTTTTTGGAAGGATTGTTGAATGATATATTTTACAATTTATATGCTTCTTTTCTTCTTCCCGCAAACACAATCTGTGAATGAAATTGTTCGAAATAAAATTATGTCGGTTTATAATGGAAATGCAGAAGCAATTTTGAAAGAACTTCCAGAATTAGAAAAAAAATATTCAGATAATCCGGGAATAAAATATCTTCGAGGGATTTTAACTGTTGACGCTGTTAAAGCTGTTCAATTTTACGAACAAGTTGCAAATCAATTTAGAGAAAGTGAATGGGCTGACGATGCATTGTACAGAATTTATGAATATAACTATGCAATTGGAATGTATAAAAAAAGTGACGACTTTTTTGAAACATTAAAAAAAAGATATCCGCAATCTGAATATTTAAATATTCCAAAAAAACAAATTGTACCAGAACCACAAAAAATTGTACTCAATAATGAAGTTGATAATTCACCGAAACCTGAAAAAAATTCTAAAGTCGAAAAAACTTTTTCTCCTTTTGCTGTTCAAGTTGGAGCATTTGTAAATGAAGCGAATGCAAAATTAAAAGCAGATTTTTTCCAAAAACTTGGAAAGCAAACTTCCATTCAAAAAAAAGAAACAACAACAATTTTATTTCAAGTTTTTATTGAAGGATTTGAAACTGAAAAATCTGCAAGAAATTACATCTCTGAGTTAAAACAGAAATATCAAATTACAGCAATTTTTGTAAAACGATAAATGACAAATTTTCAATTAAATATTCCAACTGAAAATAAACAAAGTATTGTTTCTTCATCTGCAGTTATGCAAGAAATTAATTATGTAATACTTCAAGTTGCACCAACTGATATTACAGTTTTAATTACCGGCGAAAGTGGTGTTGGAAAAGAATTAGTTTCTCAAGCGATTCATTCGAATAGTTCGAGATCTAAAAAACCGATGATTACTGTAAATTGCGGTGCCATTCCGGAAGGAATAATTGAGAGTGAACTTTTTGGACATGAGAAAGGTTCGTTTACTGGTGCTGCAGAATTGCGTAAAGGTTATTTTGAACTTGCTGATGGGGGTACAATTTTCCTTGACGAAATCGGTGAACTTCCATTAAATGTTCAAGTTAAATTTCTCCGAATTTTAGAAAATGGTGAATTTATGAGAGTTGGTTCGTCAACTCCAAAAAGAGTAAATGTCCGTGTAATTGCTGCAACAAATAAGAATTTGCAATCACTTGTTTCAAATAAATTATTTCGTGCAGATTTATATTACAGATTAAGAACTGTGAATATTCATCTTCCGCCTTTAAGAGATAGAATTGAAGATATTCCTACACTTGCTACAAAATTTTCAACTGATTTTGCAAATAGAAATAATATAACTTTTTCAGGCTTTGAAACTGGAGCTTTAGAAATTCTGAAAGAATATTATTGGCCTGGAAATGTTAGGGAACTTAAAAATGTAATTGAAAGTATGTTAGTTATTAATCGTGGAAAATTAATTTCTACAAATGATGTTAAAATTTTTCTTAATAATTATCAAACACAAAGTAATTCCGATGTTGAACGAGGACTTCCGATGCTTCCAATTAAAAATGAGTTGGAAGAAAGAGCACTCATTTATCGCGCATTAGTAGATTTGAAAAATGATATAAGTGAAGTTAAAAAAATAATTCAAGGAACAAATTCATCAGTAAACACAAATCATGTTGGAGAATATCCAGCTCTTCCTTCGCATAATGGTTCTCTCGATGAAATGGAAAGAAAATTAATAATTGAAACTTTGGATAATTCTCAAAATAACAGACGTCTTGCCGCAGAACATTTAAAAATTAGTGAGCGAACTTTGTATAGAAAAATTAAGGAGTACGGTTTAAAATGAAGAACGCATTTTGGATATTTATTTTAGCAACACTTTCGGGATGTATTTATTCATTTACGGGTTCATCTGTTCCACCACATATGAAAACTATTTCAATTCCACTTATGCAAGATCAAAGTGGTTTTGGCGAGCCAAACTTAAAAGAAGAATTAACAAAAAAGTTGACTGACTTATTTATAAATGATAACACTTTGTCAATCGCAGATCGTTCAACTGCTGATGCAATTATTGAAGGAACTGTTGTCGCTGTTAGCGATGCTCCAATTGTAATTGAAAAAGGTGAAAAAGTTGATTCCCGTAGAATTACTATTTCAACAAGAATTACACTGCAAGATTTACAATTACGCAAAATGATGTGGGAAAAAGATTTTGCAAACTGGGGCGATTACAAAACAGGAAACTTTGAAGAAAGACAAAAAGCAATTACAGAAGCATTAAGAAAAATTTCGGAAGATATTCTTTTACAAACCGTATCAAATTGGTAAATAAAATCTTTATTCACTTTAAAATATATTAACATGACAGACACAATTTTAACAATTTATTTTGTCTCCCTTTTGATCCTTTTTGTTTTTGGATCACACGGATTTGTAATGGTTTATCATTACTTTAAACATAGAAATGATAAAGAAAATCCTTTAGCAATTCCAAAAGAGTTTCCTATTGTAACAATTCAACTCCCTATTTTTAATGAACGATATGTTGTTCCGAGATTAATAGATTCAGTTTGCGAAATTGAATATCCAATTAATAAATTAGAAATTCAGATACTTGATGATTCAACCGATGATACTTTTATTCTTGTGGAAAATATTGTAAAAGAAAAACAAAAACTTGGATTTGATATTAAGCATATTCACAGAACAAACAGATCTGGTTTCAAAGCTGGTGCATTAAAAGAAGGTCTCGTAAAATCAAAAGGAGAATTTGTAGCAATTTTTGATGCGGACTTTGTTCCAAATAAAAATTTCTTAATGGAAACAATTCCATATTTCTTTTCAGATAAAAATATTGGAATGGTGCAAACTCGTTGGGAACATTTGAACGAAAATTATTCTGTGCTAACTAGAGTTCAATCTTTAGCTCTTGATGGTCATTTTGTAATTGAACAAAATGTTCGCAACAAAGCTGGGTTCTTTATAAATTTTAACGGAACTGGTGGCGTTTGGAGAAAAAGTTGTATTGAAGATGCCGGAAATTGGCAAGCTGATACACTTACAGAAGATCTTGATTTGAGTTATCGCGCACAACTCCGTGGATGGAAATTTAAATTTTTACGTGATGTAACTTCTCCAGCAGAATTGCCTGCAGAGATTAACGCGCTAAAATCTCAACAATTTCGTTGGACAAAAGGTGCAATTGAAACTGCAATTAAATTACTTCCAATGGTTTGGAAGTCGAAATTATCAATTAAGAAAAAAGTTCACTCAACATTTCATTTAACAAATAATTTTGTATTTCCATTTATTTTAGTTGCTGCTATTTTAAATCTACCGCTAATGTTTATAAAACATTACGGTGGTTATGAAAGTTATTTCCAAATGATGTCGATTTTTATCTTTGCATTTATCGGCTCATTTCTTTTTTATTTATTTTCACAAAAAGATATTTACACCGATTGGAGAAGACGGATTTATTTCTTTCCGTTATTTATGGCTGGAAGTATGGGATTTGCTGTAAATAATACACGTGCTGTTTTAGAAGGATTATTTGGTATAAAATCTGAATTTGTTCGAACTCCAAAATACAGTATTAAAGAAAAAAATGATTCCTGGAAAAACAAACAATACACAGTTAAAAAAATTCACTGGACTGTTTGGGTTGAATTTTCACTTGCTATTTATTGTTTTATTGGCATTTTAACTTCAATTTACTTTTTAGAATTAGCATCGATTCCATTTCAACTTTTATTTTTTATTGGATTCGCATTTATGTCATATCAATCTTTAAGGTTGGCATTTGCGGAACGAATAATATTACTACGCGCGCGATTTCAACGCGCTGATGTTGTATCAGCTTGAGATTGTTTTACAATTAAGTTCAATGTATAATATATGCCGATGAGTTTTCTTGTCGGCATTTTTATTAATAAATGACTACTGTAGCTAAAAAAATATTTTCGGAAAGTGAAATAGTTTTTCTATCAGAAAAACTAAAATCAAATCCATCTTCCCCATTATTTGCACGATTATCTGATGGCTTATTACAACTTGAAAAAGTTGACGAGGCGTTGGCTTTGTGTGAAAGTGGAATCAAAAAATATCCTGATTATGTTTCTGCCTTTGTTATTTTAGGAAAAATTCATTTGAAAAAAGGAAATTATTCTTTAGCCAAAAAGAGTTTTTTAACAGCAATTCAAAAATGTCCTACAAATCAAGTAGCTGCAAGATTTATCAAAAATATTCCAACCGAAGAAATTATTCCTGAGGTTGTTCAGAGTTTTCCAACATTTGAAGAATATTCAAATCAGCATCAAGTTCAATTTCCTGAAAGTGAAATGATTTCGTTGGATAAATATTTATCAATAAATAAAAGTGGAAGTGAAAAAAATCAAGCTGAACAAATTGATGAAATAGCACAATTACTTTCTCAAGCAGAAAAAATTGTACCAAATGAAAATGGTGAAAATACTTCTTTGCCCGATGTTGATTCTTTTGAACCAACAATAGTTACCCCAACACTTGCAGAAATTTATGCAAATCAGGAACAGTTTGCTGACGCAATTGGATTATATAAAACGCTTATTGTGAGAAGGCCTTTAGAAAAAGAGGAATTCGAAAAAAGAATTTTAGAATTAAAAAATCTTTCTTTTGAAATTGCTAAATTAAAAAAAGAGGGAAAGTAATTACTTTAACTTGTTAACTAAACGAGTTAATTTAGATTTTTGGTTTGCTGCTTTATTTCTGTGAATAATTCCTTTACGTCTCATTTTATCTAAATAGGCAATAGCTTCTTTTAATGTTGTTGCAGATAGATCTTTTGATTCTAAGGAACGAACTTTTTTAGTTAATGTTTTCAATTTTGAAACTTTTGTAACATTACGCGCAGTTCTGCGGGAAGTCGAACGAATTCTTTTTATTGATGATTTATGTTGAGCCATAACTTATATTTTTTTATTAATCTATGATAAATGTTGTGCAAATATATTCATTAAAAAAGTTAGTAACAAATGAAACTTGATTTAAATATTATTATTAATTGGGTTATTTACGAATTATATTCAGCAACATAATAAATGAACAACCTTCCTCGCCAAAAATTAATAATACTTTTTACAATATTTGTTGATGTAGTTTGCTTTGGAATTGTAATTCCACTTCTTCCATTTTATCTGGAAGAATTTCAAGCGACACCATTTACAATTACTTTACTTTTTTCAGCATTTTCACTTTTTTCATTTCTCAGCAGTCCTTCACTTGGAGTACTTTCGGATCGTGTTGGTAGAAGGCCAGTAATTATTTGGGGAATGATTGTAAGTGCAATCGGTTTATTTATTTTCGCAAGCGCAAATTCTTTGTGGTTATTATTTTTGGGAAGAATTGTTGATGGTCTCGCAGCTGGAAAATTTACAACCTTGCAAAGTTATATGGTAGACATTTCCAGAAACGATAAAGAACGAACTCAAAATTTAGGTTTAGCAGGTGCAACTTTTGGATTAGGATTTATGATTGGACCAATGATCGGCGGAATTTTAAGTAACATTTCAATCTCTTTTCCATTTTGGTTTACAGGAATTTTAGCTTTATTGAATGCTCTTATTGCATTTCTTTTTTTACCGGAATCACATCACAACAAATCTGTAAAACGATTTTCTATAAATCCAATTATGCCTTTAAAAAAAGCATTTGTAGATAAAAAATTAAGACCTTTATATACAACTTGGTTTTTGTTCACATTCGCATTTGTTTTATCGCAGGTAGTCTTCTCATTATTTGCACAAAAAGTTTTTCATTTCAATTCAACGGTAACTGGGTTTCTATTTTCATTTCTCGGTGCAATAGTTTTGGTAAATCAAGCAGTATTATTAAAGAGGGTTTGGCTTAAATATTTTTCTGAATCAAAACTAGAATATTTAATGATGGCAATTTTATCAATCGGATTTTTTTTAATGGCAACGAAAATAAATTTATTTTTTTACATTGGAATATTATTTCTCGGAATTGGACAGTCTGTTATCAGAGTTGTAATTACAAGTCAAGCTGCAGCAAGTGCAACACCGCAAACTAAAGGAGAAGTTATTGGAGTACTTGGTTCAATTATGTCTGCATCAATGGCGATTGCGCCAATTATTGCTGGAAAATTATTTGAAAGCGAGCCATATTATCCATATTTACTTGCAGCACTTTTTTGTTTGGCTGCATTATTTATTTCAACAAAATTAAAATTTAGGAAAACAAAATTCGAAGAAGATTTAACTTTACCAACAAATGAAATTTAAACGATTATATAATTCTACAAAACTTGAGTTTTACACTGCAGATACAAATACGCCATTAAAACTTCCACTATTCACATCTAAAGTTGCAGCTGGTTTTCCTTCTCCTGCGGAAGATTATGTAGAATTAAAACTCGACCTTAATAAATTTCTTATTTCACATCCTGCTGCTACTTTTTATGTTCGTGTAAAAGGAAGTTCAATGATAAATGCCGGAATAAATGATGGTGATATTTTAATTGTTGACAGATCGTTGGAAGCAAAAAACAAAGACATTGCGGTCTGTATGTTGAATGGTGAATTTACTGTTAAAAGAATTAAAAAAGTTAAATCAGAAATTTATCTCGTTCCGGAAAATCCGGATTTCACTCCAATTAAAATTTTAAAAGAAAATGAATTTGAAATTTGGGGCGTTGTAAGTTATATTATTCACAAACCATAATTATGTTTGCATTAGTTGACTGTAATAATTTTTATATTTCGTGCGAGCGCATATTTAGTCCCACATTAAAAAATCGTCCAGCGGTTGTGCTTTCAAATAACGACGGATGCATTGTTGCAAGATCCAACGAAGCCAAAGTGCTCGGAATTAAAATGGGAGTTCCTGCGTTTAAAATTGAAAATGTTCTCCGCGATAATAATGTTGCTGTCTTCTCTTCCAATTATGCTTTGTACGGAGATATATCCGATCGTGTAATGAGTATTCTTACAGAGCATGCTCCTAATATTGAAATATATTCTATTGACGAAGCATTTCTTGATGTGGCAAATATTCCACTTGATCGTTTGGTAATATTTGCCCGGGGACTTCAGACAAAAATAAAACGGTGGACAGGTATTCCTGTTTCAATTGGAATTGCACCGACGAAAACTTTAGCAAAAGTTGCAAATAAATTGTCGAAAAAGAATTCTAAATCGGAAGGTCTTTTTATTATTTCGGAAGAAAAAAAAATTGAAGAGGTTCTTTCAACATTTCCCGTTGAAGATATTTGGGGAATTGGTCGGCAATATTCCCGTTCGCTTCGTTCATACGGAATTACTACAGCGCTCGAACTCCGGAATATGCAAGATGAATGGATTCGTAAAATTTATACTGTTGTCGGTTTGCGTATCGCTGAAGAATTACGCGGAACTTCTTGCATGATGCTTGAACCAATTCGTTCATCAAAAAAAGAAATTTGTACTTCATGCTCGTTTGGAAAAACGACAACTGATATTTCACTTATTCGTGAAGCAGTTTCAACTTACACATCTCGTTGTGCAGAAAAACTTCGCCGGCAAAAAACTGTGGCTAATTTGATAACTGTTTTTATTGAAACAAATCCTTTTAAACCCGAGTTGCCGCAGTATAATAAATCCCGCACAATTCACATTACAACAGCAACTAATAATACAATTGAACTTTTGCGGCATGCTCTTTTCGGACTCGAATCAATTTTTCGCGAAGGATATAATTATAAAAAAGCGGGAATAATTGTAAGTGGTTTGACTTCTGAAAACTTCATACAAAATAATTTATTTGATGAAGTCGGAAAAATTTCCCGAGACAAATTCAACATTGCCGCACAGACACTTGACAGACTAAATAAAATAATGGGACGCGATGTTGTTCGTTATGCTGCACAAGGAGTTGACAGAGTGTGGCGGCTTCGACAAGAACGACTTACGCAATGTTACACTACACAGTGGAATGATTTACTAACTATAAATATTTAACATGTGCGGAAGATATTCGATTTCAAAAAATATAGAAGAGATTGTAGAAAACTTTAAAATTGAAGTTTTAAAAGATTTTTCAGCGCAACTCTTTAATGCGGCACCAATGATGAAGCTTCCAGTTATTACAAATACCGATCCAAAAAAATTACAATTATTTTCGTGGGGATTAATTCCATCGTGGTCAAAAGATCCAACAATTGGAAACAAAATGATAAATGCGCGTGGAGAAACTATTTTTGAGAAACCATCATTCAGAAGTTGTATAAGAAATAAAAGATGTTTAGTCCCAGCAGATAGTTTTTATGAGTGGAAAAAAACTGAAGAAAAAAAACAACCATTCAGAATAAAATTAAAAAAGAGAGGGCTTTTTTCACTTGCCGGCATTTGGGATGAATGGAAAGATGTAGATGGAAAAATTAAAAGTACATTTTCAATAATCACCACATCACCAAATAATTTAATGAGCGAAATTCATGATCGCATGCCGGTAATTTTACAAAAAGATGATGAAGAAAAATGGTTGCTCGCAAATGATGTTAATGAAATCAGTTCACTGATAACTTCATATCCTGCAATTGAGATGGAAGCGTGTCCGATTTCGCTAATGGTTAATTCGCCGAGAAATAATTCGGCGGAAATACACACCCCCTTAAACTAAAAAACCATCTTTTGCAAGATGGTTTTAGAGAAACTTATTTTTTTCTTTAGTTTTTTCTTAACTGAATATGGCACGTAATATCAACATTATCACTCACAACTATACCACCAGTTTCTGTAGCTCTATCCCACGTTACACCAAATTCTTTTCGGCTGAGTGAGCCGACAATTTTAAATCCAGCTTTGGAATTTCCGCGACCATCCTTTACGGTACCAAAATAAGTAGCGTCAAGTGTAATTGGCTTAGTTATTCCCTTCATAGTAAAATTTCCGACAAGTTTATATTTTTTTTCGGAAACCTTTTTGAATGATGTTCCTGTAAATGTAAAATTTGGAAATGTATCAGCGCTAAAAAAATCACTCGACTTTAAATGTTTATCTCTTCCTTCATTATCAGTATCAATTGAGTTTACATCAACTGTGAAATTTATTTTGCTGTCTGTAAAATCATCGTTTGTGGAAATTACTTCACCTTCAAACTTTTTAAAATTTCCTTCTAATTCACTTATCATTAAGTGAATAACACTGAATTTTACATTTGAGTGTGTTACATCAAACGACCACTTCGATTGTGAAATGAGAGTTGATATAGTTAATATCAAACCAAGTAAAGTTTTTCGTATCATAATTTTAATTTTTGTAAATAGTAAATATAATTTTTAAATTTTATTATCGCGTTGAATCTCTGCGAGGCGCACTACTTCGAATTCGTGTAGTAAATTTATTTCGGCTTGGTCCAGACGAACTTCCCGATTGTGGTTTACGATGTCGTCTATCATCTCCTTGTGGTTGTGGTCGTTGAGTACTATCGGAAAATGGTTTTCGCTCACCACGAACTGCACCTCTGGTGTCACTACTAAATTTTCTTCCACCACCAGCAAATCTACGATTTCTGCTTTCGTATTTTCGCTCACCACTTTTCTGTTCTCGATTTCCGCGACTGTCATTTCTATCCGTATTAACTTGCTCTCTATTTCCTCGATCGTCACTTCGAAAAGGACTTCCTTTACTGCTAACTTTTTCTCTATTTCTACGATCATCATTTGAGTTAAAGCTAGTTCGGCTTTTGTTTCTATGTACAAATCTTCTTTCTCCACGATCATCATTTGAGTTAAAGCTAGTTCGGCTTTTGTTTCTATATACAAATTTTCTTTCTCCTCGATCATTTCTTCGGTTACTACCTCCACGGCTTTTACCTCTTCGACCATCTCTTCTTTCTTCGTTCTCCTGGTCATCATCTACACGAGGACGTTCAGGTGGAAGTTCAGGCAATGGAATTCGTGGTAAAGTTTTGCGAATAAATCTTTCGATGTCGCGTATATCGTGTTGTTGATCCGGCATTCCAAATGAAATTGCACGACCGCCAGCACCTGCGCGACCAGTTCTTCCAATACGGTGAACATAATCTTCTGCGGTTGAAGGTAAATCATAATTTAATACGAGTTCAATTCCTGTAACATCAATTCCTCGTGCGGCAATATCAGTTGCAACTAGAATTTTATATTTCCCAGTTTTGAAACCTTCAAGCGCTTCTCTTCGCTGACCGAGTGTTCGGTTTGAGTGAATTTCTGCAGCGCTATGTCCCATACTTCGAACCGACTTCATAACTTTTGATGCACCACGTTTTGTGCGTGTAAAAACTAAAGTTGATGTATGATGTTCAGTTAAAATCTTTTCGAGCAATCTACTTTTTGAACTATTTTTTACGATGAATATTTCTTGCACGACTCTATCTGAGGTTGTTCCTTGTGGTACAACTTCAATTTGTACCGGCAACTTCATTGTTGAAGAAGCTATTTTCATTACGTCTGGCGAAAGTGTTGCAGAAAAAAGCATTGTTTGTTTATCGTGTGGTACTAATTTTAGAATTTTTTGAATTTGTTCTTGAAATCCCATTTCTAACATTCGATCTGCTTCATCAATTACTAACATATTCACAGCATTAAGTGAAACTGTTTTTTGTTGTAGATGATCATTTAATCGTCCGGGGGTTGCAATAATTACATTTGGATTATTTTTTAGATCTTGCATTTGCGGTCGAAATGCAGCGCCGCCAATTAATACTGCTGTGCGAAGTCCAAGAGTTTTTCCAATTGTGTGAAGAACTTTATCAACTTGAAGTGCAAGTTCACGAGTAGGAACTAAAATTAATCCTCTATTTTTTGATTGTGCTAAACGTTGAACCATTGGAATTCCAAATGCCAATGTTTTTCCTGTTCCTGTTTGAGCAATACCAACTACATCTTTTCCTTCTACTCCGATTGGAATTGCTTGGCGTTGAATTGGTGTTGGTGTTGTAAATTTTAATTTTTCTAGTACTTCTAATAGTCCAGGAGCTATACCAAGACCATAAAAGTTGTCGGATGTAATTGTTTGTTGCATATTATATTATCTATTATTACTACTTAATTGTGCTAGTTCGATTAACTCTGGCGAGAAATTTCTTGAGGAGATGACTGTTTATGTCTGTTTCGAATTAGATCGTGCCGCAAATATACTAAATTTTGGCTATTATAAAAAATAAAAGGTGCACTTCCCGTTATGCACCTTTTGATATCAAAAATACTTCCCCTCTAAATATAACTTACTTCATTAAAGTCAATTTCTTTACTTGTATAAAACTTCCAGATTTTAAACTGTAAAAATAAATACCGGATGAAAGATTTTTGCATCAAAATTAATTTTATAATTTCTAGCACTTTGATTTTCATTAATAAGTGTAGCTACTTCTTTTCCAAGAATATCAAATACTTTTACTACAGTTATTCCTGAGAAGGGAATTGTATAACTTATTGTTGTTGAAGGATTAAATGGATTTGGGAAATTTTAAAAGCTAACGGGAAGAACTTAATTCAATTTACATTTACAAAATGTTGTATTGTAACTGTAAAAATAAAAAGTAAAAAAGGAATTACACTTCTTGAACTTACAAAGGATAAAATTCCAATTGAAAGGAATCCTGTAAAAAATTTATACGTTCAATGTTCGGTCGGTTGGGCTTTTTATTTAGCTAATCTTAAATCAGTAATTGAAGGTGGTAAAGATTTAAGAAATAAAAATGTAGATTTACTGACGAACTTTAAATAAAGTAAATTACTTTTTTATTTTTGTTCGCTCACGGTAATATTATGTTTTACGGTTCTGGCTTGAATAATAAAAATAACTTCTTCAGCAATATTTGTAGCGAGATCTGAAATTCGCTCAAAATTTCTGCTAATCCTTAAAAGCTCCATTCCTGATTTAATTCTTTCAAGGTTTTTATCGGTATCGTGAGATTTTGGATTTGCAACTTTCTCTTCCATTTCAATATATATTTCTTGAGCAACTAAAGTCATCATCGATTTATTCAAATCGTCAACTTCGTCATCTTGCTTTAAAACAGATTCAGCAAGTTGAACATCTCTGTGAATAAAACAATTAATTGCACCCTGTAACATTTTCTTTGTTAACTCTGCCATCTTCGGAATTTCAAGAAGATTATCTTTAGAATTCTTTGAATTTAATAATATAATCACTGACTCTGCGAGATTTACAGCGTGGTCGCCAATTCTTTCAAAGTGATTATTTATTCTTGTGTCGGCAAGAAGCATCCGCAAATCCGTTGCAACAGGTTGATGAAGTGCTAAAAGATCGATTATCAAATTATCATTTACAATTTCTAATACATTAATTCTATTATCACCATCTATAACTTGTTTCGCTAAATTAATTTGGTTTGTAAGAAGTGCTTTTATTGAATGTTCTACTGCCTCTTCAACATAACTACCCATTTTTATTAAGCTAGCAAATAAATGTTCGTATTCATTTTTAAAATGTCGTTCCATGTTTTTCCTATATATTAATTTACAATAATTTTTATCCGAATCTTCCAGTTATATAATCTTCGGTTTGTTTTTTATCTGGTGAAGTAAATAATTTTTTTGTTTCGTTTATTTCAACCAAATCTCCAAGATAAAAGAAAGCGGTTTCATCGCTAACACGAGCTGCTTGTTGCATATTGTGTGTAACAATTACAATTGTATATTTTTGTTTCAATTCAAAAATAAGTTCTTCAATTTTTGCAGTTGCAATTGGATCTAATGCACTTGCCGGTTCGTCCATTAATAATACTTCCGGATTTACCGCTAATGCTCTTGCAATACAAAGTCGCTGTTGCTGTCCGCCTGAAAGTGCAAGTCCACTTTTATTTAAATTAGAATTTACTTCATCCCAAAGTGCTGCTCTTTTTAAACTTTTTTCTACTATTTCATCAAGTGTTTTTTTATTATTTATTCCATTTATTCTCGGACCAAATGCAACATTTTCATAAATCGATTTTGGAAATGGATTTGACTTCTGAAATATCATTCCAACTTTTTTTCTTAATTCAACAACATCAATATCTTTGTCGTAAATATTTACATCGTCAAGTAAAATTGTTCCTTCAGTTCGAGTTGAATCTATAAGATCATTCATCCTGTTAAGCGATCTTATGAATGTGGATTTTCCACAACCGGAAGGACCAATTAATGCAGTTACTTGGTTTGCTTTAATATTTAATGAAATATTTTTAAGAACTTGTTTACTCCCATAATAAAGATTTAAATTCTCAACTTTTATTTTTGAGATTATTTCAATTTCTAATTCCAAAGGATCCATAAAATTTTTTAAACTATGAAACTAATTTTTTCTGCATTCGCTGTCTTAAAAGTATAGCAGAAAAATTTAGAATAAATGTTAATAAAAGAAGTACAAACGCACTCGCGAATTGTATCTGTTTAGTAGCTTCTACATCTGCGGATTGCGTTGTCATAATATACAAATGATAACCCACATGCATAAACTGATCTGAAAGTGATTGTGGAATTTGAGGTAAAAAATATGCAGCTCCTGTAAATAAAATAGGTGCAACTTCTCCGGCTCCTCTTCCCACTGCCAGAATTGATCCTGTAAATATTCCTGAAATTGCATTTGGCACAACAACTTTTATTATTGTAGTAAATTTTGTTGCGCCAAGTGCTAAACTTGCTGCTCTATATTCTTTCGGTACATTTCTTAATGCTTCTTCAACTGAAACAATTACAACCGGAAGTGTAAGTAATGCCATTGTTAAACTTGCCCATAAAATATTTGGCTGCGCCCAACGAACTGTTTCAACTCCTAAATTTTTATCTATTCCAACTCCAACAAATTGGATGAAGAATCCGAAACCAAATAATCCAAATACAATTGCAGGAATTCCGGCGAGTGTGTTTACTGCAAATCTAATCATTCTTGTAAAAATAGATTTTTGACTTGCATATTCATGAAGATAAATTGCGGTAATTGTTCCAACGGGAACACCTGCAATTGTCATAATAATAACTAATAATGAAGTTCCAACAATTGCAGGAAATATTCCACCGGAAGTCATTCCATCTTTTGGAGAATCTAATAGAAAACTTAATGATAATAAATTACTTCCGCCCGAATAAATTATATAGAACATTAATAAAATTATTGCAACAATAATAAAAGCAGAAAATGCAGATAGAAATATTACAAAACTTCCAATTATTCTATTTTTCATTCGGAGCCACTAAATTTTTTAATAATTCCTTTTTTAACAACAACTTCCGCAATAATATTTAAGATGAAAGTGAATACTAAAAGAAGTGTACCAATAAAAAATAAAACATTGTAATGTGTATCTCCAAAAACAACTTCTGCCATCTCTGCCCCAATTGTTGCTGTTAATGAGCGAACAGGTTCTGCAAAATTAAAAGAAATAAGTGCAGCATTTCCAGTTGCCATTAATACAATCATCGTTTCGCCAAATGCACGACCAATACCCAAAAGTACTGCAGCAAAAATTCCGTGAATCGCTCCCGGTAAAATTACATAAATAGCAGTTTGCCATTTGGATGCGCCAAGTGCGTAACTCGCTTCCGTAAAATGTGTTGGGATTGCCACAAGCGCATCATCTGCAACAGTATAAATTATTGGAATTACAGCTAACGCTAAAGCAATTCCGCCAACGAAAGCATTTAGCCGAAATACAGTTCCAAATAACTGTTGAAAAAAAGTTGCAAATACTGTAAGAGCTAAAAATCCAATTACAACTGATGGGAAGCTTGCAAGAAATTCTATTGTTGGTTTTAATATTACTCTAATTTTTTTTGAAGCAAAAAATGATGTGTATAACGCAGCCGCAATTGCTATTGGTGCGGCAAATAATATTGCAATAATTGTAACTTTTAAGCTTCCAATAAAAAGCGAAATTAATCCAAATTTAGGATTGTTTGATATTGGTTGCCAGATTTCCCCGATTATTTTTGAAAGTGTTCCTTCATCGGATATTTGTTCATTTTTTGTAACGGTAAGTTCTGTTGGTAATAAATTTAATGAGATTGATTCATCTCCGTATGTCTCATATTCTTCAACATTTTCAATTGTTACTTTTTTTTCTTGTTGAAAAAATATTGGTAGTGTCTCTCTAAATACAAATAAGAATATCAGAATAATAAATATAAACGCAGTAAAAGAAATTGATTTTATTAAAAACTCAGCAATAATTTCTTTTAATCCTGATAATCGAAATTTTTTTCTTATTTGATTTTTTTTCAGCGAAGTATTTTATTTAAACTATAGTTATTCTGGGTTTTTACTTTATCGGAAAGTAGCCAACTTTATTTACAATTGATTGGCCTTCTTTACTTAAAATCCAGTCAATATATTTTTTTAATGCTCCTGTTGGTTTTGATTTAACATACATAAAGAGATATCGTGAGATTGGATAATTACCACTTTTAACATTTTTTTCTGTTGGCTCGTAAGCTTTTAAAGAGTCATCTTTTTTAATTTTTAAAGATTTAATTCCTTTACTGAAAGCTGCTCCACCAAATCCAATTCCTGATTTATCATTTGAAACTGCATTTACAACTGCTGCGGTGCCCGGCATATTTTGTGAAGATTGTGAAAAATCTTCGTTGAGAAGTACATGTTCTTTAAAGTATTCGTATGTACCGGAACTATTTTCACGACTATAAAGAATTATTTTTTCATCTGCTCCGCCAACTTCTTTCCAGTTTGTTATTTTACCTTGATAAATATCTTTTAACTGAGCTAAACTAAGTTCTTTAATTTTATTTGTCTCATTTACATAAACTGATAAAGCATCGATAGCGGTTTTAATTTCAATACCGAATGAATTATATTTTTCTTTTAATTTTTCTCTTTCTGTTTTTTTCATCGGACGTGATGCATTACAAATATCAGTTGTGCCATTTATGAGAGCAGAAATTCCAGTACCTGATCCACCCCCGGTTACTTGAATTGTAACGTCTGGAAATTTTGCCATATAATTTTCAGCCCATCTTTGTGATAATATTACCATTGTATCGGAACCTTTAACTGTAATAATTTCTGCAGAATTTGTAGAAATATTTATAATGGCTAAAGTTAGTATTAGAGTTATTATTTTTTTCATTTTTTGTTTTGTTAAATTATTGGTTATTTTTTAATAAATTCACAATTACTAGTTACTAATTTCAGACAAAAATAGAATTACACTATTAAAAAATTATTATGCCAATGTTAAGAAATTGTTAACTCGTTCCCCTTTTCGAATCCTACAAATAAGCTATATTTTACTACGTTGTAATGTAAAACTGAACTTGGAACCCTTTTGCAATTCACTTAAAACTTCCAATTTATTACCATGAGCTTCAACAATATGTTTCGCAATTGCAAGACCCAAACCTGTTCCTCCCATATCTCTCGATCGCTCTTTATCGATTCTGTAAAATCTTTCAAATATTCTTGAAATATGTTCTTCAGATATTCCAACTCCAGAATCTTTTATAATAATTTTAATTTGATCTGCTTCTTTCATTGTTGATATAACAACTGTTCCTTTTGGAATATTATATTTAATTCCGTTTTGAATTAGATTAATTACAACTTGTTTTAGTTTTTCTTTGTCACCGTACACTTCAATATTATTATCAATTTTTTCTAATTTCAATTTAACATTAAAAGATTCAGCAAGTGGTTCCATTTCAAATATGGATTGCGATAGAAACTCTTGTAAATTAAAATATCTGAAACTCATTTTCATCTCACCTGTTTCAATACTTGAGATTGTAATTAATTCATCTAATAAAGTATCAAGTCGTTTTGTGTTTAACAAAGCGCGAGCAACAAAATCTTTTCTTACATCTGAATCTTCTAATGCACCATTTAGCAAAGTTTCGAGCAATCCCTGAATTGCAAATATTGGGGTTCTTAATTCGTGTGACACATTTCCTAAAAATTCGCGTCGCATTTTTTCTAATTTTTTTAATTGAACGATGTCTTCATTCATCGTATCAACCATTGAGTTTATACTAGTAGCAAGTTCCCCAAGTTCATCTTTTGAATTATAGGAAATTCTTTTATCTAAGCTTCCTTTTTTTATTTCAATTGCAATATCTGCCATCGATTTAAGTGGATGCGTAATTTTTCCGGAAATAATAAAAGTTACAACTGCAATAATTAAAAACGCCAAACTACATAAAATTATTATTGTCGACTTAACTTCATTTGTTGCAAACTTAATTTTATTCAGAGGGATACTTATTCTAATAAAATATGCTTTCGAAAATATTGAGTTTAGTGGTAATCGAGGTTCAATTCGTAATGCAAGATATTGCATTTCGTTTTTTATTGTATTACTAAATCTTTTACTAACACCTACTCCAGATTCTAAAGCTTGAACTATTTCACTCCGCAATAAATGATTATCTAGTTTCCCTAGTTCATTTTCTTGTATATCGGAATCAAAAATCACATTGCCAACACTATCAATAAGTGTTAATCTGTATTTGCCCTCTTTTGTTAATTTTTGAAGTTGCTCGTATGCATCTTCATTATTCCCTTTCGGAATTCCAATAAAATATTTTATTTCATTTGTCTTAATTTTAAGATCATCAATAATTTGATTTTCATAAAAATTATCAAGTACAATTATTGAAATTGTTCCCGTTATAACAATAATGCTGGTACAAAGTAGCAGAAGTGTTAGAATTAATTTATTTTTTATGCTAGAAATCAATATTCAATTCGGTAACCAACACCTTTTATTGTTTGAATCAAGTCAGCGTATTTACCAAGTTTTTCCCTGATTTTACGAATGTGAACATCAATCGTTCTATCTAGAACTACAACTCCATCTCCCCATATTGCACTTAAAATTGAATCTCGCTTGATTACTCTTCCTTTATTTTCTGCAAGATAAAGTAGTAATTGGAATTCTTTTCTTGGAAAAAATATTTCTTTTTTATCAATCAATACTTTATAATTAGTTGAATCGATTACAACGCCATCTAAAATAATTGTGGAATTTTTCTCGGTTGGATTTTCTTTATTTCGAATAACTTTTTTTATTCTGGCAAGAAGTCGTGGGATACTTACTGGCTTTGTAATATAATCATCAGCTCCAAGTTCTAATCCTACAACTTCATCCAGTTCAGTTGATTTTGCAGTTAATAATATTATTGGAATATGAGAAGTTTCTTTATCTTTTTTTAATCTTCTTGTTACTTCCAATCCATCTGGCTCTGGAATCATTACATCAAGAAGAATTAAATTTGGAATTTTTTTTGCTTTGTCGAGCGCATCCTTACCATTATGTGCAACCAAAACATTAAAGCCTTCTTTCTGTAAATTGTATTTTAATAACTCAACAATATCTTTTTCATCTTCAACTATTAGGACTGTTTTACTCATTTTTATTTTTCAACTTTATTATTATTTCCAAAATTCATTTTAATTTAGTTAATAAACAAATATTGAATAAATTCTGAAGAAAGGATTTTGATTGTAAAATTGATATTAAATCTGAAGCTAAAGAATTGTAAAGCTTATTTTAGGAAAAGCATTTTTTTGGTTTGTACAAAACGTCTTGTTTTATCAATGCTTTCAGCGTTAATTCTATAGAAATATAAACCACTCGAAACATTTGCGTTCCATTCAACCGTGTGTAATCCTGCATTGTGTTGCTGATTTACTAACTCGATTACTTTTTCTCCGAGTATATTATAAATTTCAATTTTAACATTACTCGTAACTGGTAATGCAAATTTAATATTTGTTTTTGGATTAAATGGATTTGGATAATTTTGTTCTAATGCAAAAATTTTCGGTAATACCGGTTCGGTTTTGTAATTTAATGAGAGAGTTCCATTTTGATTTATATTTTTTGAAACGGAGTAAATTTCAAATCCTCCGCTGAAACTTCCTTCGAAAGTATTATTTTTTATTGTCGCATATAAAACACCAAGTTCAGTAGTTGTCTCTGGAGTTAATTCTTTAAATCCAAGATTTGCAAATGCAGTTGTTGTAAGTCCATATTTTGAGTCTGAATTAAATAGCGCTACAATCGATTCACCAAAGTATTTTTTTAATCCGTTATTCAAAACAAACGAATCAACTTTTACTGAATTTGTATTATAATTTAACATCAAGTTCATTGCATCAAAACTTTTTACTCCAGTAACAAAAAGTGGAATTGAAAGTGTTTTGCCATCTTTTAATAATTTAGTTTCACCGGTTGAAATATTTCCTTCAGATTCGTTTGCATTACTTCCTTTTGCAAGCGAATTACTTAAAGTTCCCCCTTTGCCATTTACAAAAGCCCAATTCCAAATTCTTACAAATAAAGTTAAATCTTCTAAATCAATTAAACCATCATTATCAATTGAAACCGCAGGGAAAGTTCCTCGATACGGAGAAATATCTCCAATAAGTTTGTTATTATTTTTCCAAGCATCACTAAATTTCGCCAAATCGTCTGTTAAAATTCTTGCATCGTTTGTGTAGTCAGTCAATATTCCTGTTGTAAAATATTTTGCTTTTGAAACAAGTGTGCTATCTGTATTTGACAACGAATCTTTGTACCACATTGAGAAGTAATACTTTGTCAAAGCTTTTAATCCGGGAATCCACATTGAATCTACATTTATGGAGGGTTTTTTTGAAGGGAAAGCCCGATTTGGAGTTGCTCTATTATAAGTTGCTGTTTCTGAAACATACATTTGATAAGCCACTGGCGAACTGAAATCAGTTGGCTTTGTCCAACTTAACGCAACTGAGCCTGCAATATTTTGTCCGTTATTTACAACTGATTTAATGCTGTCAATATATGGTGGAGTATTATCGACTATAAATTTATTTGTTTGTAAAGTTGCACTATTAACTGCTAAACCAAAAGCAGTCAATCTAAATTTTGTCGTCATAGATTCTGTAAACTCATTATCACTTCTTGTTCGCCATAAAACTGAATCTTTAAAATTTACATTGGAAACTTTTGTAGCTCTTCCACCTAATTGCAAAATTGAGAACCAAGTTGAACCATCATTTTTACTAAATTCACCAATCATAGTAATTGTATCATCAATTGCAGCTACAACTTCAAATGGAATATAAACCGAATCTTTAAATACTCCACTTGGCGAAGTAATTGAAATTAATCTTACCGGTTTTGATGGAGTTGCTTTCTTTACAACTGTATTCCCATCATAATTATCGGCACGATCCCGAGCACGAACTGCTAAATAATATCGAACATAATTTTTTAATCCGATTAAAGTTTTTGTTAAAGTATTTTCGTTAGTTATACTGTCGATTGGTGTAGAATAATTAATTGCATTAGAATCTTTTTCTGCATAGAAAATATAATATCGAACCGGCCCATTTTTATCACTTCCCTTTGCCCAACTTAATGTAATTGCATTCCCGGTAGTTTCAGCAAATGCAGTTGTCAAACCACCAAATGTTGGAGGATTATTGTCTAATGAAAAAACAGATGAGGCTCTCGGAGTTCCAGCTCCACCAATTCCAACTAAAGTAATACGAACTTTTACAGAATCGTTTTCAATAAATGAAAAATCTTTAACAGATAACCAAGCCATTAATATTGGGAGGTTTTTTATCGCAGTTTTTGCTGAAGGGACTAAAATATTTGTAGTCGAAAACCATGTTAATCCATTGTTAAGCGAATAATCAAATACCATAGTTGCGGTATCTCCAATATCGCCTTTTGGATAATAAAGAATTCTAAGTGTATCTGAAGTAAAATTAAATTGGTTTTTGGAAACTACAACCGAATCAACTTCCGGTTTTTTGGGAACAACTCTAAACTCCCAAGCAGTAGTCCAGGAACTTGTATCTGTTATATTTCTCGCTCGCATTCTCCAGTAATAAGTTAAATTTGTTGTTAATGTATCGTAATAATGATTCTTCAATGAAGAATCGATACTGGCAACATCTTTAGCAACACTAGCAAAACTTGAACTCAGTGAAATTTGCAAATCATATTTCGTGGCTACTTTATTTGTATCAAGCCAAGTTAACGTATCACGAATTTTTGTCCATAGTTTTTTATCAGCCGGACTTTTATGAATTGGCGCACCAATTACAGTCCTAAAATTCCAAACGAAAGACCAGAAACTTATATTCGCTTTACTATCCATCGAATAAACTCTCCAAAAATATTTTTTATAATTTTTGAAGTTAGTAAATGCTTTAATTGTATCTCCACCAGTTACATCACCTCTATAAAATGCTGTTAAAGTTGTGTCTACTATAGTAGCAGTGTGAGGTTGTTCATAAACTTCAACTCTATAAGAAATTGCTCCTGAAACTTTTCTCCATTTTAATGTTGTAGAAATTGCAATTCTAACTGTAGAACTTTCCGGATAAACTAGTTGAGGTTGTTCATTTACATCTTCAATTAAAACAATAATTGCTCTCTCAAAAAACTTTATCGGTGTTCCGGAATCAGTTGTACGAAGGCGAATTGTATATTCTTTCTTTGCTTCAAAATTATAACTTTCTTTCGCTTTCAATTTATCATTCAAAATTTGGAATGAGGAATTATCATCCGAACCTGATCCTGCAACTAATGAATATGTGAATGAGACATCTCCATCAGGATCTGTTGTACTAAGAGTTCCAATTACAGCATCGGCAGGTTCATTTTCTGCAATTGATGAATCGCTAATTGTTAGCCAAGTTGGGGGATCATTAACCGGATTAATTGTAACCGTAAAAGTTTTTTCTACTTGATCATCTCCACTATTTAAAGTTCCTCCATCATCAGTTACACGAACTGTAATTGTCACAGGACTTATTCCGGAAGTATTTTTTCCATCTGCCGGTCTGAATGTCATAGTACCAGTTGTGCCGGGACTTGAATATGAAGTTATTGTTGGAGTTGGAATAATTGTTGTGCTGCTTGAGGTAGCTGAAACAATCATTGCTTGTCCCACTTCATCTGATCCTCCACCAACACTTATTCCTCCAAGATTAACAGTTTGAGTTCCCGCATCTTCATCAATTGTTAAATCAGTTGGTTTTGTTAAAGTTGGTTCATCGTTTACTGCAGTAACTGTAATTGAGAAAGTTATTGGCGTATCAGAAGTAGAATTATCGCCACCATTTGTTGTTCCACCATTATCTTCTAAATAAGCTGTAATTGTTGCTGAGCCATTTTTATTTAATGCTGGCTTAAATGATAAATCACCAGTTGCAGAAATTGCTGGCTGTTCATCAAAAAGTCCAGTGTTGCTATTTGAAGTAATTGTGAAAGTTAAAGTTTGAGAGTTTTCATTTGTCGGTCCCTTTTTTACAAGAGTTGCCCAACTCGATATAGTTTGGCTTGCGATATCTTCGAGTACTGTTTGATTTGCTCCTTTTATAAAACTTGGTGAATCGTTTACTGGAGTTATTGTTACTTGAAAAGTTTTTGAAATTGAACTGTTTGTTACTCCTCCGTCGCTAACCGTAACTGTAATTGTAATTACTCCATTTTGGTCGGCTTGTGGAGTTAATGTAAGAGTTCCAATTGCATTTGCACTTGAATAAGTTACTGTTGGATTTGGAATTACTGCTTGATCACTTGATGTTGCTGTAACTGTTAAAGTTTGAATTTCATTTACAGATCCGCTTGTTATTCCGCCTAAACTAACTGAAATATTTCCACCTGCGTCTTCTAAAACTGTTGCTGGATTTACAATATCAGAAAGTGTCGGTTGGTCATTTACAGAATTAACTGTAACATTTATTGTAATTACTTTTGTATCGTCACCACTATTTGCTGTGCCACCATTATCTTGTAAAGTTAAAGTTAAAACTACTGGAGATCCGGATGTAAATTGATTTGCAGCTGGAGTATAATTTATTGTCCCTATTGGATTTGCGCTAGTATAAGAAATTGTTGGAGTTGGAATTATAGTTGTGTTGCTCGAAGTTATTGATAGAGCCAGGGTTTGACTATTTTCATCTGTTCCTCCTCCTGCACCAATTCCAGATAAAGAGATGGTTTGTGCCGACGCATCTTCATCAACAGAAATATCAGATACGGAATTTATTATTGGTTCATCATTTACACCAGTAACTGTGATTGTAAAACTTTTTGGATCGTCACTTGTATTATTTACACCACTATTTGCAGTCCCACCATCGTCTTGCATGTAAACTGTAATTGTTGCAACTCCAACTTTGTTTGTCGCAGAGGTATAAGTTAAGTTCCCGCTTGCATCAATTGCAGGTCCTGCAGAAAAAAGTGCAGTGTTTGTATTATTCTGAATTACAAATGAAAGTGTTTGAGCCGATTCATCGCTATTTCCTTTATTTAAACTTGTTGCCCAAGATGCACTTTGTCCTCCTGCATCTTCAAGAACTGTTTGATTTACACCAGCAGTATAACTTGGTCTATCATTTACTCCCGTAATTGTAATTGTAAAAGTTTTTGTAATCGCATCATCTCCACCGTTTCCAGTTCCTCCATTATCAGTAACTGTTACCGAAATAGTTACCGTCCCAAATTTATCTGCATTTGGAGTAAATGCAATTGAACCGGTTGTACTTGCAGATGAATATGTTACAGTTGGGTTTGGTACAATAGCAGTGTTACTGGATGTAGCAGTAACAGCTAATACTTGATTAGACTCCCAGGCCAAATTAGATGCATTACTTTTTATTCCTGTTAAGTTTACAGTTTGTTGTACTGCATCTTCAAGAATTGTTAAGTTACTTAAATTATCAATAGTCGGTTCTTGGTTTACTTGTGTTATTGTAATTGTAAAAGTTTGGGTTGCGCTTGAGTTACTTCCACTATTAGCTGTTCCACCATCATCTTGAATTGAAATTGTAATATTGGCAGTTCCTGTTTGATTAGTTGCCGGAGTAAAAGCTAAAACTCCACTTGCATTGACTTCTGGTTGCGAAGTAAATAATGGATTCGCATCGTTTATAACTGTAAAGGATAAAGTTTGTGAGCTTTCATCAGATCCACCTCCTTTGCTTAAAGAAGTTGCGAACGCCTGACTATACGCACTTGAGTTTTGCATCACAGTAACATTGCTACCTTTTGTAAAACTTGGAACATCGTTTACTGCTGTTACATTAACTTGAAATGTAATTTTCGCAGTATCAACTCCATTGAAAGAAGTGCCACCATTATCCTGAACTCTAACTGTAATTGTAACAGGACCACTACTTGTGTTTGCATTTGCTGCTGGTGTCAATGATAACGTTCCAGTTGCATTGGCGGAAACATAGTTAACTGTCGGATTTCCAACTATAGATGCACTGTTTGAAGTAGAAGTAATTGCAATTGTTTGAGCGCTTTCTCCAGCTAAACCACTGTTTGTAATACCAGCCATATTAACAGTTTGTACCCCTGCATCTTCTAATATATTTAAAGTAGAAATTGCATTAATTGTTGGCGCTTGATTTACTGCAGAAACAGTTATTGTAAAAGTTTGATTTGCGCTTGAGTTATTTCCACTGTTTCCAGTTCCACCATCATCTTGAATTGAAAGTGTTACTGTTGCAGTACCAACTTGATTATTTGCCGGAGTAAATGATAAAACTCCGCTCGAACTAACTGACGGCTGAACAGTAAATAATACATTACTATTATTTGTAGCAGTGAAAGATAAAATTTGACTTGATTCATTTGAAGGACCTGCACTTAAACTTGTTGCAAATGCCTGACTATATGCCGACGAATTTTGTAAAACTTCTACATTAGCACCTTTTATAAAACTTGGTACATCATTTACAGAAGTTACTGTAATAGTTAAAGTCCCGTTTACTGTTGCATCATTTGGATCTGTGACTGTTAAAGTTATAGTAACTGGTGAAGTTGTAAATTGATCAGCGGCTGGAGTTACTTTAATAGTTCTATTTGTTCCGGTGCCACCAAGTACTATTCCTGAAGAGGGGATTATTGTTGTGTTACTTGAACTTGAAGTTACAACAAGATCACTTGGGTGTTCAACATCTCCAATTGTAAAATTAATTGTCCCTGTGTTTGCATCTTCATTTATTGTTTGGTTTGCTGGTGGCGAAATTGTAGGGATATCGTTTACGGGATTAATTATTACTAAAAAAACATCACTTGCAGTCAGTGCTCCATCAGAAACTGTTACAGTAACAGCAACTCCACCAGCAGAAGTTTGATTTGCAGCAGGAGTAACCGTTACAGTCCTATCTGCACCTGAACCACCAAAAACTATATTTACATTTGGTATAATAGTTCCATCGCCTGAGGAAGCACTTAATGTCAAATTTCCCACTGGGGTATCAACATCACCAACTGTAAAATTAATTGTACCAGTGTTTGCATCTTCATTTATTGTTTTTGTTGTAATATTCGAAATAGTAGGGCCTAGCTGTGCAAACAGAAACCCTGTAAAAGAAATAAAGAAAATTATATTTAATAATAATTTTTTCATTTCTTAATCAATGTAAATTGTTGACTTATCATAACCACGCATTGTAATAACTCTATCAGCAGTATCTTTAGCCACGGTCGAATCTTGTTTAAATTGAAATGTAACAACTCCACGAACATTAGTTTTATAAATAAGTTCAAACAATCCGCCCGAACCTGTAACTCCAAGTGGTGAACCCATTGCAACTGCAATATTAACTTCAACTCTTCCGGAATCTTTTTTTACAAAAGTAATTGGTGTTCCGCCATTCTTTTTTAAAAATGAATTAACTGTTGCAAACGAATCAACAGTAACTAAATTTTTATCATACTCAATAATAATTCTCGAACTAAGTAGTGCGGGAATTTCTTTTACTTTACAAAAAATACTATTTGTACTTCCACGCTTAACTCTTTGATATCCCGGACTTAAGAAAAATGATGGTGTTTGTAAACTATCTATTTTAAAAGTTCTGGATTTTACTGAAACAGAGTCTCTTTGATTTTTATGTTTCGATTGGAAAAAAATTGTATAAGTATCATCATCTAATTGCGGAAAAGTTATTGTGGAATCTTTTACATAAGCAAAGGAAGAATCCTTTTTAGGATTAATCCAATTTGGCATTGAATTAAGTTTGTATTCTAAAAATTCAACTGAATTGGTTGCAGTAAATCCAAAAGAGACTTTCCTTGTACTATTAATAATTTGATTACTATCAGGTCCGCTTGTAATTACTACAATAGAGGAGTCATAAACATCACTTAGAGGATCATAAGGATTGTTAAAAGTTTTTTGTTTCGGAGTTGTACAATCAACAAAAATAATTCCAACCATCAGATACACAATTGAAATAACAATCGATTTAAATTGCTGATTCATTTTATAAATTAAAATGTAAGTTGATATTTAATTTGTGGTTGGCCATTCATAATTGATAAAGCAATATTATGATTCGGCAAAATTTGATTGTTTATTTTTTTTAAATTACTTGCCGATAGTGATGGATCGTTCACAACTATATCCAATAAATTATAACTGTAAGTAAAAATAAATAATGCAATTGTAACATTCCGAGCTTTTAACATCGATTCCATTGACGCGTGATATTTATCTACTTCGGCACGATATTTTTGTACATCCTCAGTTGTTTTAGCGTTTGCATAATTATCGTAACTCGTATTCCATTGTGTTGTGTAATAAGAATACATCATTTGCACTCCGGCAATTGATGCAATTGCACTAAGATTTGAATATTGTACAAATGCGGGATCGCGGTCACTATATTCCTGACCCCATCCCGGGAATAATGCAGATCTATAAAGTGCTTCGTTCATTGATTTTGGCTCCAACGTAATATCGCGAACGATCTCTTCACCTTCTGTGACATCAATCAACTCTTGATAAGGAACATATCCTGCACGAGTTAATTTTACACTTCTTGCACCAGCTGCAAGTACAAATCCTTCCGGTTTATTTTTTCCAAGATTATCACCGTCGATTTCAACAAACACGCCAAGTTCCGATTTTATTTTTAATACTCCAGATGAAGTTGAACGCAATCTGAAATTATGACTGTAACGAATGCTTCTATTTATTTCAAAAGTTATTGAGTCCGAAAAAAATCCTTCACACTCTGCTTTTATTCTTAATGTTCCTCTTTGAATTGGTTTGATTAAAGTATTCCTTGAAAATATTCCCCAATACTTATCATTTAAATAGAGCTTAACATTTTTCTGTGAGAAGGTAACCATTAGCTCTGGTTGCGCTTCCAATTGTGAAAACGCAGTTGGAAGTACAAAGCAATAGCATAAAAACAATACAAACAAGGTCTTTTTCACTCATTAAGATAGTAACATTTATTTAATTTTTATACTATTGACATTTTAAAAAAAAATACTAACATTGTGATGGGTTATTTGAAATGAAATTAATAAAAGTAATAAAATTCAATCATTAATAAGGAGGATGTATGAAAAGAAATACAATTAGTTTTTTAGTCATCGTAGTGATGACACTCTTGACAGTTAGCTGGGGCTATAGTCAAGAAACAACTCCACCACCAGTAGAACAACCAGCTCCCGAAGCAGTTGCTGTTGAAGAAGTAGTACCAATTGAAGAAGCAGTTGCTGAAGAAATGGAAGCTCCCGCAGCAAGTAAAGGTCTTAGAGTTGGAGGAGGATTAGGAATTGGACTTATGTCCTCAGTCGCAAATGCAGATGAAGCAGATAATGGAATGCCAATTGGCGGAGGAATAGAATTAAGTCTCGCAAAATATATTCCACAATTAGAAAATGCATCTTTATTTGTTGGATTCGGTGTTGCAACAAAAAAAGTTACATACAAAACTCATAAAGAGAAAGAAACTTCTCATACAGAAATTTCTGCTCTATTAAAATTTGGTTTGCCTGCAAAACTGCCAAATAATATGAAAGCATTTGCATGTGCCGGTGGAGTACTTTCATCTACTGATGATGAAAAAACAAGTGATAAAATTTTACAATTTGGTGCTGGGGTAGAATATCCTGTTAACGCAAAACTTTCTGCTACTGCAACAGCTCTTTATTCAATGGGCTTGGATAATCAATTATGGATTCATGGTGGTGATGGAACAAGAAGTGGTCTTGGTTTATCAATTGGAGTTTTATACGCTCTATAATTTTTTTATTCATAATTCTCTACAAAAAAAATCCCGAGTACAAGCTCGGGATTTTTTATTTTAAATTACATTAATTAACTATTTTTAAAATCTGGTTTCCGTTTTTCAATAAAAGCTTTTGTCCCCTCTTTCATATCTTCTGTAGCACAACATTCTCCAAATAAAGTAGCTTCAGTTCGTAAACCAATTACAAGTGGTTCTTGCATAGTTGCATGAATTGCGCTTAACGATTTTTTAATTGCAATTTGTCCTTTTGAAGAAATTATTTCAGCTAATTTTTTCGCTGATAAAATAAGTTCACTCTGCGGGACAACTTTGCTAACAAGTCCCAACCGAAATGCTTCTTGCGCATCAATTGGATTTCCTGTTAAAATCATTTCGGTAGCTTTTGAAATACCGACAACTCGGGGTAAGCGCTGTGTTCCACCGTACCCGGGAATAGTTGCTAAATTAACTTCCGGTTGACCAAATTTTGCATTTTCACTTGCAATTCGAATGTGGCAAGCAAGCACTAATTCTAAACCGCCACCAAGCGCATAACCATTTATTGCGGCAATAACAGGTTTGCCACACAACTCGATAGAATTAAAAACATTTTGCCCATTTTTAGAATATTCTTCGCCGGAATTTCTATCAAGCGAGGTTAGCTCCACAATATCGGTGCCGGCAACAAAAGATTTTTCGCCCGCTCCAGTAATTATAATTACATCAATTTCATTTTTTGTAGTTACAGAAATAAAATAGTTTTTTAGTTCCTCTTTTGCAATTTTATTAAGCGCGTTTAATTTATCCGGTCGGTTTATTGTAACAATTGCAATTCTGTTTTCTTCTGAAATAAGTAATGTTTGATATTCCATAAAATTATTTTAATTATTTTTTTGTAAAATATTTTCCATTTTATTTTGAATGGTTTTTTTTTGTTCTGACTCCTGAAGTTCTTTTAAATTAATTTCAACATTCATTGCGCCACCTTTTATTGCGCTGCGAGAAAGTAAAATTGCAACTCCGGCGTCGCTATTGGAATTTTTATTTCCTTTCTCAGAAACTATTTTAGCAAGACTCAAAACTTCAAATGATTTTTCCATTGTTCGCAGTGGAACTTCTGATGCATATAAAGTTGTTTCTTCAATTAATTTATTTCTTTTATTAATTTCTTCTTCGGATTTTTTTGGAAGTCGGATTGCTTCCATTAATTTATTAAAAGCGTTTGTATCTTCGTCAACTAATAATAATAATTCGTCCTTTAATTTTTGTGCAGAAATAGAAATATTTTTCATTTCATCAAAAACCGACTCATATCCTTTTTTACCAACTGTTAAATTAGCAACCATCGCAACTAAGCCTGCTGCAATACTTCCCGATAAAGCTGCTGCACTTCCTCCGCCGGGAGCTGGCGAATCTGTAGAAAGTTCATCAACAAACTGACGAACGGTTAAATTATTTAGTGAGCTCACATTTTCCTCCAAAACATTTTCAATTATTTTTTTATTCGGTTCGAATAGTGAAATATCCGAAAGGCCGAGTGATTGTATTGCAATTTCAATTAAATTTTTTTCTGGCAAACCTGGTGATTTTCCCTGTTTCTCTAAAAAATATCTTCCTGCAATTAACATTGCCTCTTTTGGAATTAGTCCAATTATTTCACTTCCTGTTACACGAAGCCCATGTGAATTTGCTTCCTTTACACATTCTTCAAATGCAACATGTGGCGGAGTAATTTTAAAATTTGTCAAGTTAATTGAGATTTGTGCTTGATTGTATTCTTTAATAAACCAACCAACTGCTTTTACATTTTTTAATGTGCCGGGAATTTTAATCGATTCACCATTTTTGTTTCTTAAAATATTTCCATCCGAATCTCTTTTTGCTCTTCCCTGTTCGCGAATTCTGAAAGCAATTTCATTTGCTAATTTTTGGTCAGTTGTATTTAAGTTAACATTGTAAGCAATTAAAAAATCTCGAACTCCAATTACTGTTGCACCACTTTTAGAATTAAATATAGTTGGACCATAATCTGGTTTCCATTCCGGAAGTTTAATTTTTTCAGAAAGTCCTTCGTATTCCCCTTTTCTAATGTCTGCGAGATTTTTTCTTTGTGGTGAAGTTGCTGCATGTTCATATAAATAAACTGGGATTCCAAGTTCGCTTCCAACTCGTTCAGCAAGTTTTTTAGAAAGCTGAATACATTCTTCAATTAAAATTCCGGAAATCGGGATTAATGGGCAAACATCAGTCGCACCAATTCGCGGATGTTCACCTTTTTGATTTTTCATATCAATTAATCTGGAAGCTGTTTCGATCAAACGAAAAGCTGCTTCACAAACTAAATTTGCTTCACCAACAAATGTAAAAACTGTTCTGTTTGTTGCTTCTCCGGAATCGACATCAAGCAACTTCACACCAATTATATTTCTTACACTATCCGCAACAGAATTAATAATTGATTTATCTCTTCCTTCAGAAATATTTGGGACACATTCAATTATACGCATATAGAAATATAATGAGAAAAATCTTTATAACATTCTAATTCATGTTGTGAATAAAATGAATACCAAATGTTAATCCCTTTTCATTTTGCTTAAAGTTTTTATTTGAAATATTTAAGCTTCCAAAATATTGAAGCTGTAATTTAACATTTTCAATTCCCGCTCGAACTGTTATGGCTGGCTCGAAAATAAACTGACTTTTTTCTTCTCCTAAATATTCTTTTTGATTTTTATTATCCCACATTAAATCTCCTTCGGCTTCTCCATAATTTAAATTAATAATTCTTGTTGAGAGAATTGCTTCGGCATATTTCCATTTATATCCAAAATAAGATTGGATTCCTGTTCGTAAAAAGTTACCCTTTAATATTCCTGTTGAATTTGGATTTACTTCTTTTGTGGATGGAAAATTATTATAAAAACTTCCAACGCCAACTAAACCGTAAAAACCAAATAATATTTTTAAACTGTCATTTGAGTAGTAGCCAATTCCTGTTTCGAAAATTGAACCATTACCATAATCACCCTGATCATCTTTTTTAATGTTATAATTATAGAAGTTTGCAATGAGTCCAATATTTTTTGTTGCTGAATAACCTGTTTGTGCTTCAAAATGATTTTCTGATACTGCGACTGTTCCAGTAATTTCTTTTTCTTTTGTAAATAATGGAATGTTTTGTGAATTCGGAGAATAATAAATCGGACTGCAACTAATAAAAATAAAACTGGATATAAGTAATGATTTGAAATAATTAATTTTTATTTTCATTACATTTCTAACAGCACCCCGTTTTTTATTACATGTTTAACAAAATTATTAGAAAAATGATATGGAATATATTTATAATCAGGAACGTCGAAAATAATAATATCCCCATTTTTTCCAACCTCAATACTTCCGACTTCATTTGATAAACCAAGAGCAGCGGCACCATTTAAAGTCGATGCAGTAATTGCTTCTTCAACTCTCATTTTCATTTGCGTGCAAGCAATTGTCATCATCATCGGCATTGAATAACACATTGAAGTTCCGGGATTAAAATCAGTTGCAAGTGCAACAGGAATATTTGAATCTATAATTGTGCGAGCGGGCGCATATTTATGATTTAAAAAAAATGATGAACCGGGCAAAATTGATGCAATCGTTTTGGATTTACTTAATGTATTAATTCCATTTTCATTTATTAATTCAAGATGGTCAACCGAAATTGCGCCAAGTGAAACTCCAAGTTCAGTTGCCCCAAAAGTTGAAAGTTGATCTGCATGTAATTTTATTTTTAATCCAACTTCTTTAGCTTTCGATAAAATTCTTTCAGATTGTTTTAAATTGAAGTAACCATTCTCACAAAATATATCACAGAATATGGCCATTTTTTTTTCTGAAATATGTGGCAGTATATAATTACAAATCAATTCAACATATTCATCCGGATTTTCTTTAAACTCAAACGGAATTGCATGTGCACCAAGAAAGGTTGGTACAATTGTTGAAAAATGATCTCTTTTTAATTCATTTATAATTTCAAGAATTTTAATTTCGCTATCAGGCGATAAACCATAACCGGATTTTATTTCAACAGTTGTAGTTCCAAGTTTCAGCATATCGTTTAATCTTTTTTCGCCAAGTCGAAATAATTCTCTTTTTGAAGCTTCGCGCGTTGCACGAACCGTTGAAAGAATTCCTCCTCCAGATGAAGCAATATCCTGGTAAGTTTTTCCTTCGGCGCGCATTGCAAATTCATTTTCACGACTTCCAGAAAAAATAAGATGTGTATGCGAATCAACAAAACCCGGAAGTGCAATTCCTCCTTCTGCATCTAAAACAAATATTTCATCATTAACTTTTATTTTGCTGGAAGGTGCAATTTTAGAAATTTTTCCATCCACAATTAAAACTGAAGAATTTTCAACAACTCCGATATCAGACATTTCACATCCCGCTTTAATTCCTCTTCTATTTGCAGAAACGGTAACGAGTTGTTTTATATTATTAATTAGAAGATTCATTTAGTTGCAATATAAATGGTACTAATTCCAAAACTTAATGTCTGTAATTTAACATCGGAAAATCCAGCTTCACTTAAAACTTTTAAAAAGGAATCTCCCTCTGGAAAAGCTAACACTGATTCTCCTAAATATTTATACGCTACATTACTTTTGGAAATTATTTTTCCAACAATTGGAATTATTACACTCAAATAAAAATTATAAAATTGCTTGATAAATATATTTTTTGGTTTAGAAAATTCTAAAATTATTACTTTACCACCAACCTTTAAAACTCTATTTATTTCCTTAAGTCCTTTAATTAAATTTTCAAAATTTCTTACACCAAATGCAACTGTAACTGCGTCGAAACTATCGGGAGAATATTTTAGAGATTCACAATCTCCTTCTTCAAGTTGAATAATATTTTGCAATTTTAAAGTTTCTATTTTCTTTTTTCCAAATTCTAACATGTTTGTAGAAATATCAACTCCCACAATTTTTTCAGGATGAAGATATTTCAAAATCATAATTGCCATATCTCCAGTTCCGGTTGCAACATCTAAAATTATTTTTGGATTATCTGCTGAAATTTTCAAAATTGCTTTTCTTCGCCATAATTTATCAATATTAGCTGAAAGCAAATGATTAAGTAAATCATATCGATTTGCAATTCTATTAAACATATTCGCAACTTGATCTTTTTTACTGAGAGCCGAATTCTCGAATGGAACTACTTTGTCATGTTTTAATTCTTGCATCGATTTATCATTTCAACATTGGAATTTGAATTTTAAATTTTTTGGCATTGCCAATCGCCTGTTTGTATCCAGCATCTGCGTGACGTATAATTCCCATTCCGGGATCATAATTTAAAACACGATCTAATTTTTCGTCGGCTTCTTTTGTTCCGTCGCAAACTACAACCATTCCTGCATGAATTGAATTTCCGATTCCAACTCCGCCGCCATGATGAACACTAACCCAACTTGCACCACCGATTGTATTCAACATTGCATTTAAAATTGGCCAATCTGCAATTGCATCACTTCCATCTTTCATTTTTTCCGTTTCGCGATTTGGAGAAGCGACACTTCCACAATCGAGATGATCTCTACCGATTACAATTGGTGCTTTTATTTCTCCATTGCGGACAAGTTTGTTGAAAATTTTTCCCATTTTAGCTCGCTCGCCATAACCCAACCAACAAATTCTCGCAGGTAATCCTTGAAAAGCAACTTGCTTTTGCGCTTTTTCAATCCAATTACAAAGTTGTTTATTTTTTGGAAAAGTTTCCATAATTGCGCGATCGGTTCTGTAAATATCGTCCGGATCTCCAGAAAGTGCAACCCAACGAAATGGTCCTTTGCCATCGCAAAATAATGGACGAATAAATTCCGGAACAAATCCGGGAATATCAAATGCATTTTTCACACCTTTTGAAAGTGCTTCGCCACGAATATTATTTCCATAATCAAAAACAATTGCACCTCTCTTTTTTAATAACAAAAGTCCCTCAACATGTTTTGCTATTGAAGTTCTTGCGAGTTCAATATATTTTTTTGGATTTTTTTGTCGAAGTGAAATCGATTCTTCAAATGAAAGTTGAAAAGGAACATATCCATTTAATGTATCATGCGCAGAAGTTTGATCTGTAACTATATCGGGTAATATTTTTCCTTTTGCAATTTTTGGAATTAATTCTGCAGCATTTCCCAACAATCCAATTGAAATTGCTTCTTTTCTTTTTATTGCTCGCTCAATCATTTCCATTGCATCGGTAAAACTCGTTGTCATTGTGTCGAGATATTTTGTTTGAATACGTTTTGCAATTTTATCTGGATCGCATTCAACAACAAGACAAACTGCACCATTCATTGTTGCGGCAAGTGGTTGTGCTCCTCCCATTCCACCAAGTCCAGCTGTTAAAATAAATTTTCCTTTAAGTGAATTTTTAAAATATTTTTTTCCGCATTCTGCAAAAGTTTCATAAGTCCCTTGCAAAATTCCTTGAGAGCCAATATAAATCCAACTTCCCGCAGTCATCTGTCCATACATTGTTAATCCTAATCCTTCAAGTTTTCTAAATTCATCCCAAGTTGCCCATTTTGGAACAATCATTGAATTTGAAATTATAACTCGCGGTGCGTCAAGATGAGTTTTAAAAATTCCAACTGGCTTTCCTGATTGGATTAAAAGTGTTTCGGCATTTTTTAATTTTTTAAGTGATGAAACTATTGCGTTATAACATTCCCAATTTCTTGCAGCTTTTCCAGTTCCACCATAAACAATTAGTTCGTCTGGTTTTTCTGCAACTGCAGGATCAAGATTGTTCATTAACATTCTAAGCGCTGCTTCTTGTATCCAACTTTTGCAATTTAATTTTAAACCACGTGGTGCGTGAATATTTTTCTTAATCATGGTTGTTGATCGTTGCTTGTTATGTTTCCATTTTTATCTGTTCGAATTAACCACAAATCTTTTTTTCCTGCGCCGATAGATGTTGTTGAACCGGTAATTGTAAATCCTCCATCACTCATTTGAACAAGATCGTATCCAATATCACTTCCACTTCCACCAAAAGTTCGTGTCCATAATTTACCCCCTGTTACATCAAGTTTTAATAACCAGACATCTTCATTTCCACTTCCAAAAGATTTTGTTGAACCAACTGCAGCAAATCCGCCATCGCTTGTTGAAATTATTGAATAACCACGATCGTCACCACTTCCACCATAAAGACGATCCCATAATCTTAATCCATTTTTATCAGTTTTAATTAAGAACAAATCTTCTCCACCAAATCCACCGAGTGACACAGTGTATGAATTTGAATATCCAACAATTAAATATCCATCTGTTGATTCGATAACTTTGTAACCAATATCTTTTAAATTTCTTCCAAAAGTTTTAGACCAAAGCCTCGTTCCATTTAAAGTTGTTTTTACAAGCCAGATTTCTTCTTGTCCTAATCCATAAGAAGTTGTTGTTGCAATAAAAAGTAAATTTTTATCTGAGGTTTGAATTATATGTGTACCAATATCATTTCCACTTCCACCATAAACTGAGTCGTATTGTTTTTCACCAAGTTTATTTAATTTTGCAAACCAAACATCAAGGTCGCCTGTAATATTTTTTGTGGTTCCGCCAAGTAACGCAATTAGTGAATCGGTAGATTGAAGTGCAGAGAAACCACTATCAACTTTTGAACTACTAACAGTTGTTTGCCATTCTTCAACACCTGATGATAAAGTTTTTACAATCCACATATCATCGTTCGAAGGTGAACTTAAAGAATTACTTGTTCCGGAAATTAAAAAACCTCCATCGTAAACTTGTCGTATTGAATAAGGTCTGTCATTTAAACTTGAACCAATTGGTCTAGTACTTGCTTGCTTGCCAGAAGTATCTGCACTAAAAAGCCAAGCGTCAACTAATCCGGAACCAATTGAGTTTGTTGCTCCAACAATCATAACATTCCCACTTGAAAGAAGAACCATTGATCTTCCTTCATCATCTTCAACGCCTCCGTGAGATCTTGTATAATAGTACATTCCCTTATAATCTCCGGGAATTATAATGTAAGAATTTTCTCCCTTTTGTTCGGTACATGAATTCAAAAGAAAAAAAATGAGAATTGTAATAATTGATTTCAGAAATTTCATAATCGAAATATAAAAAAAGTTTGTACCGCTCTATAAACAAAAAACCCCATCTTAAGACGGGGTTTGTTGTTGGTGCAAATACAAGTCGGATTTACATTACACTCTAGTAACGTTTGAAGCTTGTAAGCCTTTGGGTCCTTGTTCGACCTCAAATTGCACTTTTTGTCCTTGATTCAATGATTTATAGCCATCGCCTACAATCGATTTGAAATGAACGAAAACATCTTCGCCATTCTCACGTTGTATAAAACCGAAGCCTTTAGAATTATTGAACCATTTAACGGTGCCAACTTCCATAAACTTTATATCCTTTCATTTAGTTTATTGGTTGTGTACTCACGCAGTAATTTGTTGTTAAACAGATTAACAAACGATTGTGAACTCACATCGGGGCAACACAAGCGTAAAACGTTGTACTTTAATTGGCAGCAGAATATCATTTTTATTTTATAAAAGCAAGTGTTTGTATAATTAAATTTTTTATATCTAAAAGCACATTACTCTAACAATCAGATTGCACTTCTACTATATTACTCTTAAATTGACCAACTAAATTCCTCATTCACTTAAATACTTATAGAATAGAGGGATAAAACAATCAATGAAAGATATACGTAACTTCTGTATCATTGCACATATTGACCACGGCAAGTCAACTCTCGCGGATCGATTACTTGAATATACTGGTACAATAACGCAACGCGATTTAGTTGTAAACCAAGTTCTTGACGATATGGAGTTGGAACAGGAACGTGGAATTACAATTAAACTCCACGCCATTAAAATGCATTACAATGCTAAAGATGGGAAAAAATATAATTTAAATTTAATTGATACTCCTGGTCACGTTGATTTTTCTTATGAAGTTTCAAGATCGCTCGCTGCATGTGAAGGAGCAATTTTAGTTGTTGATGCTTCACAAGGTATTGAAGCACAAACAATTAGTAATTTATATTTGGCAATTGAATCCGGTTTAGAAATTATTCCTGTACTAAATAAAATTGATCTTCCATCTGCTTCAACAATGATCGAACGAGTTACTTCCGAAATTGTAAACCTCATTGGTTGTTCCCCAGATGATATTATTAAAGTAAGTGCAAAAGTAGGAATTGGAATTGAAGATATTCTTGAAGCTGTTGTAAAATATATTCCTCCTCCAAAAGGAGATGTTGACAAACCACTTCGCGCACTTATTTTTGATTCTGCTTTCGATTCATACAGAGGTTCAGTCGCATATATTAGAGTTGTTGATGGAAAAATAAATGAGAAAACAAAAATAAAATTTATTAATAAAGGAACTGTTGCAATTGCAGATGAAGTTGGAAATCTTTTTATGAAGCGAGACAGAACCGGTGAACTTTCTGCTGGAGATGTTGGATATTTAATTGCCGGATTAAAAAATGTACGCGACACAAAAGTTGGAGATACAATTACTACATTTGAAAATGGCGCAACAACAGCTCTTCCTGGCTATAAAGAAGTTAAGCCGATGGTTTTCAGTGGACTTTATCCTTCAAATAGTGATGACTATGCAGAATTAAGAGATTCACTTGAAAAGCTAAATTTAAATGATTCATCTTTAATTTACGAACCCGAAAATTCAACTGCCCTCGGGTTTGGTTTCAGATGCGGATTTCTTGGATTGCTTCATATGGAAATTATTCAGGAAAGATTGGAAAGAGAATACAATCAAAATTTAATTACAACTGTACCAAATGTCGAACTTAATGTTTACAAATTAAATGGAGAAAAGGTTATTGTAGATAATCCTGCGGATATGCCAAACGCCGGAAATATTGATCGAATTGAAGAACCATATATTAAAACTCAAATAATAACTCCATCTGAATACATTGGTAATATTATGAAACTCTGTAATGATCGTAGAGGGATTTGGAAAAATACACATTACTTCGACCCAACTCGTGCAGATGTTACTTATGAATTTCCATTATCGGAAATTATTTTTGACTTTTATGATAAATTGAAATCTTTAACTCGGGGTTATGCTTCTCTCGATTACGAATACATAGATTATCGCGCATCCGATCTTGTAAAGTTAGATATATTATTAAATGGTGAACCTGTTGACGCACTTTCAACAATTGTTCACAGAAATAAATCTTTTGATGTCGGTAGAAAATTATGCACTAAACTAAAAGAGTTAATTCACCGCCAAATGTTTGAAGTTACAATTCAATCTGCAATAGGGAGTAAAATAGTTTCGCGAACAACAATTTCAGCAATTAGAAAAAATGTTATTGCTAAATGTTACGGTGGCGATATTTCCAGGAAAAGAAAATTATTAGATAAACAAAAAGCTGGTAAAAAAAGAATGAAACAAGTTGGAAGAGTTGAACTTCCACAAGAAGCATTTCTTGCAGTGCTTTCTATTGATGAGTAAATAAGGAAAAATAAAAATGACGACAATCGAAAATAAAAATAAATGGGAAGCTTTTATAAGTTTTCTTAAATGGAAAAAAGAATTAGATCCGCCAAAAACTTTTAAAGATAAATTTCTTTATCAAGTTAAAGAATGGGGAATTGTTTTAGTCCTTTTTTTGTTTCTGAATAATTTTGTAATTGCTTCATTTGTTGTTCCAACGGGTTCAATGGAAAACGAAGTTATGACCGGAGATTTTTTAATAGTAAATAAATTTATTTATGGTGGAACTTCGCCAAGAAATATTATGTTTACAAATGTTCGTTTGCCATGGTTTCGACTTCCAAAATTTAAAGAGGTCGAGCGAGGTGATGTAATTGTTTTTGAATTTCCTGGTTATCGTGAAGAAGTAAAACCTGAAGCGTTCACATATTATTTAAAAAGATGTTTGGCTTTACCGGGAGATAAACTGCAAATTATAGATCGCGTAATTTATATTAACAACGTTCCTGCTCCACTTCCACGCCATGTAAATTTTAATAGTCCGTTTGGTTTACCAAATACTTATTCTGATTCTAGAATTTTTCCTCCATTAGCACAGTTTAACGAAGATAATTATGGACCAGTTGTAATCCCATTTAAAGGAATGAAAGTTGAACTCAGTTATATTAATTTTCAGAATTGGGAAACCTTTATTAAAAGAGAAGGTCATAAAATTGAATTACAGGGAGATGGAAATATTAGAATTGATGACGTTTTAAAATCCGATTATACAGTTGAAGAAGATTATCTTTTTGGAATCGGAGATAACAGAGATAACAGTTTGGATAGTAGATATTGGGGTTTTATTCCAAAAGAAAATTTAGTTGGAACTCCAATGTTTGTTTATTGGTCATGGGATACAAATTTACCTTTAACAAATATTTTTGGGAAACTTGAAAGCATTCGCTTTAACAGAGTTGGAGCTTTAATAAAATAATGGGTTCGCTTTACATACATATTCCATATTGCGATACAAAATGTGTCTATTGTGATTTTTATTCAATTGAAAATCACGAATCAAAAAAAGAATTTTTAAATTCATTATTAAAAGAAATTTCTATTGTTGCTCAAACTTATTCGAAGCAAGATATATTTGAAACAATATTTTTTGGTGGTGGAACTCCTTCTTTACTTTCTCCAAATGAACTTGAATCAATTTTACTTTCATTAAATAATAATTTTACTGTTTCTGAGAATGCAGAAATAACTCTTGAAGCAAATCCCGGAACTGTAAATTTAGAAAAATTGAAATCATATCGTTCGCTTGGTGTGAATAGGATTAGTTTTGGAGTTCAATCATTTCACGAAGATGAATTAAAATTCTTAAGCCGAATTCATTCTGTTGATCAAGCTCGTGATACAGTAAATTTATCTCGCAAAGCCGGGTTCGATAATTTAAATATTGATTTGATGTTCTCACTTCCAAAGCAAACTGAACAAAAATTAAAATATAGTTTGAATGAAGCATTTCAACTTTCGCCGGAACATATTTCCGCTTACAGTTTAATTATTGAACCAAACACTCCCCTTTTTAATCTTGTAAAAAATAAAATTGTTTCTCCACTTCCACCAGATGATGATGCTGATTTGTATAAAGTTACTCTCGAAGAAATGGAAAAAAATGGATTTCATCAATATGAAGTTTCAAATTTTTGTAAATCTGGATTTCACTCAAAACATAATTCAAATTATTGGAATCATAGTAACTATTTGGGATTTGGTCCATCAGCACATTCTTTTTGGAAAATCAATTCCAATAATGCAAAAAGATGGTGGAACCACAGAAACATCACACAATATTGTAATGATATTTCAAATGGAATATTGCCAATAACTTCTTCAGAGCAATTAACAACTAAAGAATTGTTGCAAGAAAGTTTATTTTTAGGATTTCGTTCACAAGGAATTGAAGTGAAATCCTTCAATAAAGAATATGGATTTGATATTTTCACAAAATACAGTTCAAATATTAATAGGTATATTCAGGAAAATTTGATGATGTTTGAAAACAATATGTTACGATTAACACAGCAAGGATATATGGTTTGCGATAGTATTTCTGAATCTTTTTTATAAATAATTGAAACTAAAATTGTTACCAAGTATATTCACTCTTTAATTTATAATCCAAATTGAGGCAAAATGTTAAATAAAAATTTACATAAAATTAATGCGGGAATTGTTTTTGCAATTTCTTTAATCACATATATTTTAACACTTCCAGATACAGTTGTTTTTTGGGATGTTGGCGAATTTATTGCGGCATCATATTTATTGCAAGTTCCACATCCACCTGGCTCACCATTCTTTTTACTTGTTGCAAAAATTTTTTCAATGGTTCCATTTGCAACTGATCCGGCAGTGAGAGTTCATTTTATTTCGGCACTCTGCAGCGCATTAACTGCAATGTTTCTTTATTTAATTATTGTCCGATTAATTCGACTTTGGGGAAAATCTTACGAAACAACTTCAGAAAAAATTGCATTATATGGTTCTGCAATTATTGGCGCATTGTCTTTAACATTTAGTAATACATTTTGGTTTAATGCTGTTGAAGCTGAAGTTTATGGAATTAGTATGTTTTTTGTTTCATCAATTACATACATAGCACTTAGATGGCAACAATCTACCGATGAACATTTGAAGGGACAATATATTTTACTTGTTGCATATTTAATTGGTCTTTCAATTGGAGTTCACTTACTTGCTTTGTTAGTTGTATTTCCATTTTTAATGATAATTTATTTTAAAGAAAAAAAATTTTCAATTAATTCGTTCGCTTTGTTTGGATTAGTTTCAGTTGTAATTTTTGGAATAATTTATCCAGGAATTGTAAAAGAATTTCCAAAACTTCTTTCAGTTAAAGGTGCTTTGAAATTTATTCCGTGGGTAATATTATTAGCCGCGATTTACGGAGTTTACGAAAGTCATAAAACTAAAAATTGGTATTTAAATATTGCTTCACTTTCATTTCTATTAATTTTTCTGGGATATACTACTTATACAATGGTGTTAATCCGTGCAAACGCACATACACCAATGAATGAAAATAATCCAAGTAATTTAGAAAGATTAATTTCATACTTAAATCGTGAACAATATGGTGAAGCTCCTTTATTAAAAAGAAGATATAGTCAGGAACCACAACATCAGGAGATGTACATAAATTATAAATCTGATTCGCAATTTTTCCTGAAGTATCAAATGGATCATATGTTTGGCCGTTATTTTTTATGGAATTTTGTCGGCCGCGAAAGTGATATTCAAGATGCAGGAGTAAACTGGAAACAGCTTTGGGCAATTCCATTATTAGTTGGATTGTTCGGTTTATATTATCATTTCAAGAAGGATTGGAAAATGGGATTTATCTTTTTCACATTTTTTCTTTTAATGGGATTTGTTCTTGCAGTTTATTTTAATATGCAAGATCCGCAACCTCGTGAACGGGATTATTTTTATATCGGTGCTTTTTTTGCTTTTTCAATTTGGATTGGAATTGGTGTTTACGGTTTGATAGAACTTGTTCAAGAATATTTACCAACTAAAAAGGAATTAAGTGTTGGCATTGTAACAGCATTCTTTTTTACATTTATTCCTTTAAATATGGCGCGAACAAATTTTGTTCCGCAAGATCGTTCGGATGATTATGTTGCGTGGGATTATTCTTACAACTTACTTCAGTCGTGTGAGCCAGATGCAATTTTAATTACAAATGGAGATAACGATACTTTTCCACTTTGGTATTTGCAAGATGTTGAAGGTGTTCGCCGTGATATTAGAATTGTAAATTTAAGTTTGCTAAATACAGATTGGTACATTTCTCAATTAAAAAATGAAACTCCTTACGGTGCAAAAAAAGTTCCGATAAGTTTATCTGATGGACAGATTGCGACGATCCAACCAATTCAATGGGAGAAAAAAGATCTCGTAATTCCACTTCCTGGAAATGTTATTATAAGTGAAATGTCAGTTGTCGATAAAGTACGCGCAGCTTCACTTCCGAAAAAAGATTCTTCGATAACTTTTTCGTTAGAGCCAACAATTCAGTTTGGAGAAATTTCAGCGATTCGAGTTCAAGATATTATGGTTTACGATATAATTCGAACGAACAATTGGAAGCGTCCAATTTATTTTGCAGTTACTTCAACACCGGATAGTAAAATTGGATTAAGTAAATATATGCGAATGGATGGATTGGCAATGAAACTTATTCCTTTTGAAACTCCATCCGATGAGGGCGTTATTGTTGATTCGATACTCGCTGAAAATTTATTTAATTCTCCAACGGTTGGAGATAAAAATTATCGTCGTGGATATATGTATCGAAACTTAAATAATCCAAATGTTACTTATGATGAAAATGTAATTCGCTTAGTTTCGAATTACAGAAATGCTTTTCTTAGACTTGCATTGCATTATTTAAATACAACTAAAGAAAACGCAAAGGCAATTTCAGTTCTCGATTCAATGGAAGCTAAAATTCCTCGTTCGGTAATTGCACTTGATGATTATTTATTATTTGATATTGCAAATTTCTATAGTTACGCAGGCTCAAAAGATAAATATCAATCTTTAACTAATGAAATTGAAGAGAGATTCTCAGCATTAGTCTCAACAAATCCACCAGTTTCTACTTCATTCCGAAATCCATATACAATACTTTTAAATATTTATGAAGAAAGAAAAGATTTCGATAAAGCAATATCGGTTTTAAATAAAATGAAAAGTGGTTTTAGCGATCCAAATATCAGTCAGCAAATTGATGAACGAATTAAACAATTAGCTGCTCAAAAAAGTTTGATGAATATTTTACAAAAAGATAGTTCAAAAAATATTTCTAAAAAATAAATGAGGGTTTCTGAGCGCGATCATTGGGAAACTTTTTGGCAAGAAAAAAATAATTTAGCCACAGTTTATTCCAATGCAGATAGAATCATCAGAAATTTATCTCGCGTAATTAATTTAAAAAATAAAAATATTTTGGAAGTTGGTGCCGGTACTGGACGCGATAGTTTTCCACTGGCACTTGCAGGTGCAAATGTTTTTCAATTAGATTATTCCGTGCAATCTTTACAAATAATGAAAAAAGTTGCAGAGGATGAAAATATTCCTGTTAAAATTTTAGGTGGCGATACATTTAAACTTCCATTTCAAAATGAAACTTTTGATGTAGTTTTTCATCAGGGATTACTTGAACACTTTCGCCCAAAAGATGCTTCCCTTCTTCTTCAAGAAAATATTCGCGTTCTCAAAAAAGGTGGATACCTACTTATCGACGTGCCGCAACGCTACCATATTTATACTCTTATTAAACATTTTTTAATTGCAATAAATAAATGGTTTGCCGGCTGGGAAAGAGAATTTTCGCACAGTGAACTTCAAAAATTACTTGTTGAGAAGTTTGATCAAAAAATAATTCATTCATATGGTGAATGGATGTATCCAAGTTTATTTTATCGTGCAACTCGCGAAGTATTTAGAAAATTTGGAATTCTACTTCCCCTTTATCCAAAATTATTCCCGCCACTTACAAATTTGCGGAAATCTGTTCGTAATTATTTTCGCGATAAATCAATAACTATAAATAGCTCTTTATCTTTCGGTATTATCAGTAAAAAAATTTAGTTTACACTCTCTGCTGAGAGTTCACTAATTTTTCCATAGATTTAATTCCCAATGAATATTTTAATTTTAAATTGGCAAGATCGTCTTAATCCACTTGCCGGTGGTGCAGAAATTCATCTTCACGAAGTTTTTTCCAGGATTGTAAAACAAGGACATCAAGTCACACTTTTATGTTCAACTTTCCCAAATTGTTTAACAGAAGAATTGGTTGATGGAATAAATGTTATTCGTCGCGGAGGAAGATGGTTATTTAATTTTCGAGTTGTTTGCGAGTATTTCTTCCGGTTTCGTAAAATGGATTTTGATATTGTTATTGACGACTTAAATAAAATTCCTTTTTTCACACCACTCTTTGTAAGAAAACCTTTGCTAGGAATAACTCATCATCTTTTTCGAAAAAGTATTTTCTCAGAAATATTTTTCCCAGTTGCGTTGTATGTTTATTTAATGGAAACCTTTTCTTTGCCATTTTATCGTCGAAAAAGATTTATCGTTGGCTCTCCAAGTACTTTAAATGAACTTCATTCAAATAATTTCATAAAATCAAAAGTGCATCTTATTCCTTATGGAGTTGATCACGACAAGTATAAACCAACTACTTCAATAAAAAATTCTGAATCAATTATTGGAATGGTTGGCAGATTAAAAAAATACAAATCAATTGAAATTTTATTGAAGGCATTTAAAATAGTTTTGCATGAAATTCCTGAAGCAAAACTTATTATTGTTGGAGATGGCGACGATAAAAAAAGGTTGGAAAATATTTCTGATTCCTTGAAAATAAATAATTCAGTAAAATTTACCGGATTTGTTACAGAGGAGGAAAAAGTAACTTATATTCAACAAATGAAAATCGCTATAAATACATCTTTAAAAGAGGGTTGGGGATTGACTGTTATTGAAGCTAACGCTTGCGGAGTGCCAACAATTTCAAGTAATGTTGAAGGTTTACGTGATGCGGTTGTTGATCAAAATACAGGAATCTTAATTTCGTATGGCGATGTTAATGGTTTTGCAAATGCAATTATTGATTTGTTAAAGCAAGAATCAAAATTAAATACTTTTTCAAATAATGCTTTAGAGTGGTCAAAAAAATTTGACTGGGAAACTGCATCAGCCGAAACGATTAAAATAATGCAACGAGTAATTGCAGAAGAAAAATAAAATGTGGCATTTATTATATAATTATAAATTTCTCCCTTTACTTTGGATTGCAGTTCATATTGTTGCTTTATTCAAAGACAAAGTTAGAAGAGGAATTGAAGGTCGTCAAAATATTTTTGAGCGACTTACAAATTCAATTGAGAAATTAGATTCTATTTCTCCGAGAATTTGGATTCATTCATCTTCGATGGGAGAATTTGAACAGGCAAAACCAATTATTCTTGCACTTAAAAAAGTATTTCCAAAACATAAAATTATTGTCACTTTATTTTCTCCATCAGCTTATGAGCATTCACTTCATTATCCTAATGCCGATGTAATTGAGTATTTACCTTTTGATACAAAAGCAAATACAAAAAGATTTTTTTCAATTGTTAATCCTGAATTCGGAATAATTATTAGATATGATGTTTGGCCAAATTTTGTTTGGGAAGCTAAAAAATTAAACATTCCTCTTTTTATTGCAAACGCAACAATTCGTTCTTCAAGTGTTCGGCTTTGGAAAATATTTTATCCATTTCAACAATTAGTTTATAATTCTTTTTCAAAAATAATGACAGTAAGCGGAGAAGATAAAAGAAGTTTTGAATTATATAATTTAACTTCCGAAATTATTACAGTTGGCGACACAAGGTTTGATCAAGTTATAAAACGAGCTGAAGATGCAAAGCTCAAAGATGTTCTTCCGGAAAAAGTAACCACCGGAAAACAAATATTTATAATTGCGCAATCTTGGAGAGAAGACGAGAAAATTACTTTACCGCCGTTAATTCGGCTTTTACAAGAAAGAGAAAATTTATTATTGCTCATTGTCCCGCACGAACCAACATCTATAAAATTGGAAGAAATGGAAGACGAACTCAATTGGCTTTCAAATATTTCACATTGTCGTTTGTCTGAAATTCTTTCATACAATAACGAAAAAATAATTATAGTTGATGGCGTTGGGATTTTAACCACACTTTATAAATATGTTTTTGCAGCTTTTGTTGGTGGAAGTTTCAGACAAGGAGTTCACAATGTTTTGGAGCCGGCGGTTTTTGGACTACCACTTTTTTATGGTCCCCGACATACAAATTCTCAGGAAGCTGTTTCTCTTTCGAAAATAGGTGCTGCAAAAATTATTAATTCGACAGATGAATTATATTATCAACTAACTTTATTACTTAATGATGAATCTAAAATAAAAGAAATTGGAAAACTTTCATCTGATTATGTTAAACAAAATGCTGGCGCTACAATAAAGGTAATTGAAAAAATTAAATCGGTTTTAAACAAAAAGTAGTAATGGGTGGGTTTGCAAATGTTGTTCTTCGAGTTCCAATTCATCAGGAATTTACTTATTTAATCCCAGGCGAAATTAAAAATGTAATTTCAATTGGTTCTATTGTATTAGTTCCTTTTGGAAAAAGAAAATTAGGTGGAGTTGTTGTTGGGTTTCCTGAAAGTTCACCAGTTCAGAAATTAAAAGAAATAATTTCCGTAATAGAAAATAAGCATGTAGTACTTCCCGATTTACTTCAACTTGGCAAATGGATGAGGGATTATTATCATTCTCCTATTGGTGAAATTCTAAATTCTTTTTATCCTTCCGCTTTAACTGATTCAACTATTAAAGAGAAGAAAGAAACTATTATTTCTCTTTCAAAAAATAATATTCAATCTAAATTTACAGCGAATCAAAAATCTGTAATAGAATGTTTGCAGAAAAAAAATAAACTTAATTTTGCAGAATTGATTTCTGAAGCAAAAGTAAGTCGTTCTGTAATTCTAACAATGCTGAAAAATAATTTTTTAATTTCTGAGGAAAGAATTGTTGAGAGCTCACAATTTTCTAATTTGAATGATTTTTCACAACCACTTCCAGTTATGCTTACTGAGCAACAGCAAAATGTTTTTAATTCAATAAAAAGTTCATTGAAAGAAAATATTTACAAAACTTTTTTGTTGCACGGAATTACAGGAAGCGGAAAAACTGAAATTTATATTGAAACTCTTCGTGAGAGTTTGGCTGAAGGAAAACGTGGAATTGTACTTGTTCCTGAAATTTCATTAACACCGCAAACTGTTAAACGATTTAGAAAACATTTTCCGACTGAAGTTGTTGTGTTGCATAGTAGAATATCTGCGCGTGAAAGATTCGAATCCTGGAAAATGATAAGTGATGGAAAATATTCAATTGTAATTGGACCGAGATCAGTTTTGTTCGCACCGTTGAAAAATATTGGGGTGATTGTTGTCGACGAGGAACACGAATCAACCTATAAACAGTTCGACTCAACTCCCAGATATCACGTGCGCGATGTTGCAATTATGCGAGCAAAATTAAATAATGCAATTGTAATTCTTGGTTCGTCAACTCCATCGCTTGAATCATATAATAATGCGTTAAATGGAAAATTTAATTTACTCGAACTTCACAACAGAATTGACAATGCAACTTTACCAATTGTTCATTTAGTTGATTTAAAAGATGAATATCAAAAATTTAAGGATCACATAAAACTTTCCGGAATTAAAACTTTTCAACATTCCCCTTCGCTTTCAACTTTGTTAAAAGATAAAATTAATGATCGCCTTCAAAAAAAGGAAGGAATTATTTTACTTCAAAATAGACGAGGCTTTGCACCTTTATTAATTTGTGAAGAATGCGGTTTTACGCATCAATGTAAAGAGTGCGATGTTTCATTAACGTATCATAAAAAACAAAATCATCTTCGTTGCCATTATTGCGGAAGGGTTGAAAAAATATCTGATGTCTGTCCAAAATGCAATGGTTCAAAATTACATTTACAGGGTTTCGGAACGCAACGAGTTGAAGAAGAATTAATAAAAGAGTTTCCAACTGCAAAAATTATTCGAATGGATCTCGATACAACTTCAGAAAGAAACGGACATAATATTTTATTTGAAAAATTTGGAAACCGCGAAGTAGATATTTTACTTGGCACGCAAATGGTTGCAAAGGGTTTGGATTTTGCACATGTAACTTTAGTTGGAATAATTTCTGCAGACACACAGTTAACAATTCCTGATTTTCGCTCCGGTGAACGAACATTTCAATTATTAACTCAAGTTGCAGGACGCGCTGGAAGAGGATCAATTAAAGGAGAAGTTGTTTTACAAACTTTTTCTCCAACTAATTATGCAATTCAATTTGCACTTCATCACGATTTTGTTGGATTTTATAATAAAGAAATTGAATCGCGACAAGAATTATCATATCCACCTTTCAGCAAATTAATTTTATTTGAACTAAAAGGAAAATCAAACGATTCAACGCAAAACGCAGCTACAAAAATTTATAATGTGTTATTGAATAATAATGAAGCTTACGATGTGCTTGGTCCTTCGCCGGCAATGATTGCGAGAGTTAATAATTATTTCAGATGGCATGTTTTACTAAAAGTAAAAAAACCAATTTCTGAAAGTACTGTAAAACTACAATCTCTTATTCTACCAATTATTTCCCGACATGAAAAAGAATTTCCGACAATAAAATTAATTGTTGACGTCGATCCAATTGGGGTTTTGTAAACTAAACTGCAAAAGAAAAAGATAAAAATAGTTTTGATGCAACATATAAAGCCCATAAAATTAAAATTGTAGTAAGCGCTTTCAAATAAGTTGTAGCATATAATTTACTTAATCCGATAGATAATACTGACATAAACCAAAACGAAGATAAATCAAATGCAGAATAAATTAAATGATATTTATTTTTCATATCATAATCATTAACAAATATTCCCAAACTTGGGGTTGAGTAAAGTGAGCCTTGCAATAAAATTGTGACCATTGTAAGTAAAGTTCCTGTCATTAAAATGTACATCGAAACTCCAACAGTTTCGCAATATTTTCCATAGGTGGCAGCCGATTTAAAAAATATTTTACCGCAAAGCCAAACTACAAATGAAACTCCAAATAAAGTTAGAAACATTATAAACATTATACCGACGCTCCCAATAATAAAAAACATTCTGCTTCCCGGTTTTGCGGGATTTTTTTCTATTGCAATCTCAGCTTGTTCTGGCGTCATCTTTCCATTTTTAACAGCTTGCATAATTTGGCTGTGAGTTATTTCGTCCATTTGGCTTTGTATTGCCGTATCAGAAAAAACCACAAAATTAAAAATTATACCGGCAATTATTGTAAATAGAAGTGGAATCCAATAATTAGATGACTTTGATTCGGTAGTTGTTACATCTTCAAAAACTTCCGAAGGTGAAACAAAAATATTTGCAAGTTTATCTATAAAAGTAAGTTGGCTTTCCATATTAAATTCACTTTCTATTTAGATTATAATTTATTTTACAAAAATAATTCTTTAAGTGCTATTAAAAATATTTTTCAGTAGTTTTGCATTCCTATGTATATATCTGGTGAAATCGCCGCGTTACTTGCAGCCCTTTGTTGGTCTGGCTCCTCTTTAACTTTTACTGCTGCAATAAAACGTGTTGGCTCTGTTAATGTAAATGTTTCAAGAATGTTTATTGCTGCAATTTATCTTTTTTTTACGATTTGGATTTTTAATTTTCCACATAATCTTTCGAACAATCAATATTTTTTATTAATAATAAGTGGTTGGGCGGGATTAGTTTTTGGCGACACATATCTTTTTAAAGCTTTCGATCTTATTGGTGCTCGTTTTACAATGCTTATTACTTGTACTGTTCCGGCTATAAATACTTTTCTCGGTTATATAATTTTAAATGAAACACTTTCTCTCATCAACATACTTGGAATTGCTGTTACTATTTTTGGAATTATAATAGTTGTTTTTGCTGAAAGAAACGAAAATGAAAATCCGCATCATCATATTAAAAAAGGAATTTTTTACGCACTACTTGCTTCCGTCGGACAAGCAATTGGATTGTTACTTGCCAAAATTGCTCTTGATGAAGGAAGTATAAATTCATTTGTCGCAACTGAAGTTAGAATTGTATCATCAACATTATTGTTACTTACAATTATGTTGGCTCTTCGCAAATTGGATAACCCAATAAAGGTCTTTTCAAAAAACCGAAGTGCACTTTTATTTACTTTATTTGCATCATTCATTGGTCCATTTTTGGGAATAACTTTAAGTATGATCGCAATCTCAAATGCTAAATTAGGAATTGCTTCAACTTTAATGGCAACATCTCCAATTATTTTATTACCTTTAAGCCATATTATTCACCACGAGATACTTTCTGCAAAATCTATCGTTGGAACAATTGTTGCAGTTAGTGGCATCGCAATATTATTTTTATTTTAAATGTTTATAACTTTCGAAGGAATCGATTCATCTGGTAAAAGCACGCAGGTAGAAAAATTATCTGATGCATTAACCAAACTCGGGAAAAAAGTACTTGCTCTGCGAGAACCGGGAGGAACAACTGTTGCCGAAGCAATTCGTACAATTCTTTTGGATAAAAAAAACTTAATCCATTATGAAGATGAACTTTTATTATTTACTTCGGCTCGTGCTAATCTTGTTTCAAATGTAATTATTCCGGAATTAAAAATTGGAACGGTTGTAATTTGCGATCGATTTGCAGATTCATCAATTGCATATCAATCATTCGGTCGAGGAATTAAAAGAGAAGTTGTAGAATTAATAAATAATTTTGTAACTCAAAACCTTAAGCCCGATTTAACTTTTGTGGTAGATATTTCAGTTGATACAATGATTGAACGTACGAAAATTGCAAAAAAAATTCACGACCGAATGGAAGAAAATAAAATTGACTTTTACGCGAAAGTAAGAAATGGATATAATGTGCTTTCAAAAGAAGAACCAAATAGAGTTAAAATAATTGATGGTACAAAATCAATTGAACAAATTCACGAAACAATTATAAAATTTGTTCAACAAAAACTTAATTAAACTGTTTTAGAAATTCTTCCATATTAATTTCAGAATTTAGTTTTAGTTTCGAGTTGTCAACCTTCTTCCCTTTTGCATCAATAACTCTAAAAGTTTTGTAAGTTCTTAAATCCCCTTTATTTTCAATAGTTGCTTTTTGCACAACTACCTTCTCGGAATTCTCTGTTTGAGTAATATTAATTCCAATATCTACTTTTACAGATTTAATTGTGCTGTTCATAAATGTCTGAGTAATATTTTTTATAATAATATCATAAAGTAAATTTTTGTTTTCCGGTAGCGATTCATATTTTGAAATTTGAGTTTCTGTATATTTTTCAGTTGCGATTGAATTAATTGATGTGAGTATTGCCACAAAATTTAGTTTGCGGATAAACATTTTATTGGGATCATTTGGATATCCTCCCGATTCAATCAATACGGTGCTGGTTCCCCACTTTTGAATATTATCTCCGAAAGCGCGAGGTTCAAAATCATCATTGTATCTTGCAATTTTTCCTTTAATAAAACTATTTAGAATATCCACAATTTCAGCAGCAACATGTTTTGCTCTTTTACGAACTGCATTTGTAGATTTTTCAAAATTATATGCCGGAGTTAATAATGCGATTGTTGAAACATCTCCATTTTGTCCTGCAGTATTCCATGGATCTTGATCGTGTAAATTAAATCCAAATTTAGGATTGTATTTATCTCGTACATTTTTTAAAATATTTGCTTCGGAAGTTTGAAGCGCAAGTGCATCTCTGTTAATATCAATTCCATGAACACTTCTCCTTTGAAATCTTTCAGCTCCATCGGGATTAATCATTGGTAAAATAAGAAGTGTTGTTTTTTGTAAAATTGCTTTTACTTCTTTTTGATTTTGATTTGAAGCGAAATAAGAAAGAATATCCATTAATGCCATTGTTGCAGTTGGCTCATCGCCATGCATTTGCGACCAAAGAAATACTTTTGTTTTTCCATTTCCAATGTGAATTAAATTAATTTCTCTTCCTTCTCCCGAATAACCAACTTTTTCAAGTTTCATTATCCCTTTTAATTTATTTTCGTAAATATTTATTCGCTCAACTAAATGAGATTGTTTAAATCTGATAGTTGTAAAAGATGTATCTTTCACAGCATCGTAAAGATTAAATAGTTTTTTAGGATAATTTTGTGCCATAGATAATTGAAAAAATGTTAAAGCAATAATAAAAATATTTTTCATAAAATTGTGAAAACTCCAAAGTTTTTTTATATAATACGGTAATTATATGTTTAGACAAAAAACTAAAATTCAAAAAGTGGGATTTGTGCTTGGATTAATACTATTTATTTTGGTTTCTTTCATTCTGCCTGAAAATAAAATAACTTCACAATCAATCGCAGGAGGAGTTGCGCTTTTAATGGCTGTTTGGTGGATTACTGAAGCAACCCCAATTTATTACACTTCTTGTGTCCCGTTGATTGTTTTTCCCTTTTCTGCAATTTATAGTAATAATTATTTTGAGAATTTCGTTTCTGTAATAATACCATATTTAGATCCATATATTTTTTTATTTGCCGGTGGAATGTGTATTGCAGCCGCAATGCAACAATGGAATTTGCATAAAAGAATTTCATTACAAATTTTATCATTTATTGGAACACAACCATCAAGATTACTTTTTGGATTTCTTGCTTCAACTGCATTTATTTCTCTTTGGATTTCCAACACTGCAACTGCCACAATGATGTTACCAATTGCGATGGCAGTTATTTCGCAATTGGAAAGCAAACAAAAAAAACGACTTTCATTTTACGGTGCAGCAATTGCACTTTCAATTGCGTACGCCTCGAATATTGGCGGGATTGGAACAAAAATTGGCACTGCACCAAATATGCAATTAACAATGTTCATGCACGACAAAGGAATTGATATTACATTTTTACAATTTATGGCGATCGGACTTCCATTTATAATTATGCTTTTACCGGTTGCCTGGTTTACACTTTGGCAAATTGGGAAAAAAGATTTATTGGAAAATTTAGATAACAAATTTATTAAACAAGAACTCAGAGAATTGGGTTCAATTAAAAAAGAAGAAAAAATTGTTTTAGTCGTTTTTTTAATTACAGCTTTACTTTGGATGTTTGGAAAACCAATCACAGATTTTATGCAGATTTATTTTCAAACAAAAAAAATAACTTCTGCGCACGTTGAAGGTAGTACTGCAGTTCTTGCTGCAGTATTTTTATTTTTATTTCGATCTGAAAAAAGATTTATTTTAGAATTCCATTCACTTAAAACTGTACCATGGGGAACATTAGTTTTACTTGGTGGCGGACTTGCGATGGCTTCAGCAGTTCAACAAAGTAAACTAACTGATTTATGGGCAGCAAATTTATCAGGAATAAAAAACTTTACTCCGTTTTTACAAATTCTATTTGTGAGTTTAATTACCGTTTCAATGTCGGCAGTAACTTCTAACACAGCAACTGTCGGTGTAATGTTGCCACTATTATATTCGATAACGGATCAAAATAATTTTGTCCCAATTTTATTTGCTGCAACAATTTCTGCATCATGCGACTTTGCATTACCAGCCGGAACTCCACCAAATGCAATTGTATTTGGAAGTGGCTACATAACAATTCCACAAATGGTAAAATCCGGAATAGTTTTAGATATTTTTTCTGCAGTTCTTGCCGCAACTTGGTCTTGGGGAATAATTAGATTTATCATCTAATTTGATCTATATAAAATTAATTTTCTCTTATTTAACAACTTATACGTCTGCTACATTCAATTACTGCTGATTTCCCCATTATTTATCAGCTTATTTCACTACTGTGTTGATTATCACTATTCACAAATTTCAACTTGACTTTAGTTTAAGCGATTATTATTATAGTTCATTCAAAAAATTAATTAAAGGAGTTATAATGAAAAAAATATTCACAGTTTTTGTTTTGATCCTTCTTTTATCTTATGTAGAGCTATCAGCTCAAGGAGGGAAAAAACCACTTGGAGGAACACCTCCTCCACCAACAAGCGGTAATCCACCAACTGGTGGTGGACAAGAGCCATCTTTTGATGATGTCGATGCTAATCATGATGGAAGAATTAGTATGGATGAAGCAAAAGCAAAATTTGGTAACGATCCTGATTGGCAAGCTAAATTTGACAAACATGATGCGAATAATGATGGTTACGTAGGTAAAGCAGAGTATCCTCAGCAAGGTCCTCCTCCAACTGGTACACCACCAGCAGGAACTGGTTACAATCCAGCAGGTACTCCACAAGGTCCTTCATTTGAAGATGTAGATACTGACAAAGATGGAAAAATTAGTTGGACTGAAGCTAAAGCAAAATTTGGTCACGAAGCAGATTGGGGGGCGAAATTTTCTGCGCGTGATAAAAATAAGGATGGGGTTATTGACAGAAGCGAATTTTAATAATTAATTTTTTAATTTAATTATTATCAAAAAGGCACTCAAATGAGTGCCTTTTTTTTAAATATAATTTCGTTGTTTAAAAGTTAATTTGCGGCTGCGCGTAAAGTAAAATTCGGAATTGTTACTTTAAATTCCTCACCATTTTGTCGGCGTAAAAGATATGTCCCTTCCATAGATCCTTCCATATTTTCCAAAACACAGAAGCTGTTATATTCATGGGACTTCCCAGGTTTTATTAGTGGTTGTTTCCCAATAACTCCATCTCCCTCAACTTCTTTTACTGATACATCTCCATCTGTAATATACCAATGCCGCTTGATTAGTTTTACTGACGTGTCACTATTATTTGTTATTCGAACAAAATATGCAAATGTAAATTTTTTTTCCATCCAATTAGATTGTCCATCAAGATAAACTGGTTGAACTGTTACTGATATATTTTCTGTAATTGCTGTGTACATATTATTTCATTTCTGTGATTATTATTTTTTTATCGGCTGCACTACTTGCAAGATATTTCCCATCTTTACTATAAGCTAATGCAAGAATTCTTCCTGAATGATTATTTATTGCTGTAATTTTTTTTCCTGTTGACACATCCCAAAGTTTAACAATATTATCATCACCACCAGTTGCAATTGTGCTTTTATCGGGACTAAAAGCAACTGCATTAATCCAATCGTTATCTTTAATTGTTCTATACCAATCTCCACTTATTGGATTCCAAAGATGTATATTTTTATCCAAACTAACGCTCACAAGATATTTTTCATCGGGACTAATTGAAATTCCTGTTACACTATTATCATGATACATTGTATGTAATGCTTTACCATCCGACACGCGCCAGATTGTTAAAGAATTATCAAATGAACTTGTAATTATAGTTTTTCCATTTTGAGTAATTAGAATTCCAGAAATCGCTCCTGTATGCGCTGTTATACTTCGAACTAATCTATTGTTTTTAAGATCCCAAATTTTAATTGCCCCAATATTATTTCCGTAAACCAATAAGGAATCATTATACAAAGCAAGTTGAATTACATTGCCAGACATTGAAATAGATTCAAAAAGCTTCGCTGTTCCGGTAGTTCTAAATTCATAAATTTTTAAACCCCCATAACAACCAACAATAAAATATTTTTCTGTCGTTTTAAAATCTTCGGTTAAAATTCCACTATACACTTTTGTAGATTGTATAGTGATAAATGTATCTGGGATTTGATATTTTATAGTAGTATCAAATTTAAAATTTGATACATTTCTAACAATTATATTTGAGTAAAAGTTTTCATCATCTGGAGATGCGGTAATCATGTAATTTCCATCTGGTGAAAAAGAAATCCAATCTGTGGGGTTATGTGTGTTGTCTACAATAGTTTTTTGAGGAGTATCGGCAAGTGGATTAATTAAGCTATCATCACAACCAAACCAAAGCACCAATATAAATATGCAGGAAATTAGCTTTCTCATAATTACAAATTATACTTATTTTGGAAAAAAGCAATGAAAACAAATTAAATTCTTTGTTTGCTTTTTAGCATTATCACATCTATATTTTCTTAATTATGGGCAAAGCTGATATTGAATTTTTAAGGTACGTTCCAATTTTTGCAGATCTAACTGATGTAGAATTGGAAAGAATTACAAAACTTGGATCGCGGAAAAAATTTTCGAAAGGTGGAATTATTTTACTCGAAAAAGAATCTGCAGCATCGATGTTTGTAATTGTAACCGGTAAAGTAAAAGTTGTAAGAATGGATGAAGAAGGGCGCGAAGTAATTCTTTCAATTCTTGGAGAGAGTGATTTTTTTGGAGAGATGGCAATTCTCGATGGTCAAGCTCGATCTGCAACTGTAGTTGCATTAAACAAAACAGAAATATTTGTAATTCAACGGCATGATTTTTTAAAATTAATTCATAGTCATCCAATTGTTGGTATCGCATTATTACGCGAACTAACTTCTCGTTTAAGAAAAGCTGATGCACAAATAAAATCTCTTTCACTAAAAGATGCGTTGGGAAGAGTTGCAACTGTTATTCTGCAAATTTCAGATGACATTGGTATTTTTAGAAAAGGAAGAGTAGAAATTGATGACTTGCCAATGCAACAAGATTTAGCAAACATGGCTGGAACATCACGCGAAACTGTTTCTCGGACACTTCATAGATTTATTAAAAAAGGTCAACTTCAACTTCAAGGAAATAAATTAATAATTTGCGACTACGAACAATTTAAACAACAGTACACTTAATTTTTAAAATAAAATTTTCGTAGCTGGTTGAGAATGAAGATGTTTGAGAGGAGAAAGAATATATGGAGAAATTAAAAGCTGACCTTCACATGCACACATCTTATTCAGATGGTGTATTAAGTCCCTCAGAGTTGGTAACCAAATGCCACTCGCGAAATCTTTCTGTAATTAGTATAACCGATCACGATTCAGTCGAAGCATTTCCAGAAGCTTGCGAACAAGCATCTGCATTTAATATGGAAGTAATTCCCGGAGTTGAATTAAGTGCTACAACATCTGAAAGAGAATATCATATTTTAGGTTATTTTATCGATTGTAAAAATCAACGACTACTCGATTACTTAACTTTTTTTCGATTGGAAAGATTACGCAGAGCAGAACGAATTGTCGAAAAATTAAACAACTTAAATATTCCTTTAAAATTTGATGCTGTATTAGAAAAAGCAAAACAAGGTGCAATTGGTCGCCCACATATTGCAATGGCACTTGTTGATGAAGAATTTATTTCATCTTATCAAGAAGCGTTTGAAAAATATATTGGTAATTCTTGTCCAGCGTATGAAAAAAAATTTGTAATGTCGCCTGAACAAACAATTCAATTAATCGCATCTGCTGGCGGGATATCTGTTCTTGCACATCCCGGCAGATCTACAAATAGTGAAATGTTAAAAAGTATAATTTCTGCAGGAATTGATGGGATAGAAGTTATTCATCCTTCACATCCTCCGGAATTAACCAAAAATTATCAAGATATCGCAAACCAATATTTTTTAATTAGTAGTGGTGGTTCAGATTATCATGGTGGAAAAAGAAATGACGATATGTCACTGGGAAGATTTTGTATTGAATTAACTTTGGTTGATGCAATGAAAAAAAGATTATTCTCTCATAAAACAGAAAATAAATCACAATAGGTAAAAGTAAGTGAGCCGTTTGAGGTGTATTGCATTTTTGTTATGTTTAATAAATCCATTTCTGAACTCGGAAACTTGGAAAAGTTTTACTGCTATGAATGATGTTAGAGGAATTGTTAGATTAAATAATTTTTTATGGGTTGGGACAAGTGGTGGAATTTATAGTTTAAATGAAAATGATTCTACTGTAATAAAATATACAAACGCCGATGGACTTTCATCTAATGATATAACTGCAATTGGGAAAGATAAAAATGGATTAATTTGGGTCGGTTCATCTTCCGGAGCGATTGATGTTTTTTCACCAATTACAAAATTGTGGTTCACTATCCGCGATATCGCATTATCTCAAAAAACACAAAAAGTTATAAATAAATTTTACAACGTTGGCGACACAATGTACATTGCAACTGGATTTGGAATTTCACTTTATTCAATTTCAAGAAAAGAATTTCTGGATACCTTTAATAGTTTCGGAAGTTTTGGCGAAACAGTTGTATATGATGTGACTCAATTTAATCAACGCTTACTTCTTGCAACTGAAAAGGGAATTGCATATTCAAAAATAAATGCAACAAATCTTTCTGCGCCAGAATCTTGGGAAACAAGACAAGATAAAAGCACCTCTCTTTCGATTTTTAATTCTACTTTATATGCCGCAACAATTAATGGAGTATTTTCTTTTACAAACAACCAATGGAATGTGGTAACTGGTTTAACGCAACTAACTTTAAAATTAGTTGCAAGCGATGATGCAATATTTCTTCTTCAACAAAACGAAGTAAAACAAATTAATCGCAATGGAATTATCAGCACATATGGAACAACTTATTTTTTCCCAATTACTGATGCAATTCTCGGAAGTCAAAATAATTTATTAATTGGGTTTCAAGGAAGAGGAATTGCGAGTTTTAAAAATCAAAGTTGGTTAACTTATTCACCCAACGGTCCAGTTTCAAATAATTTTTCATCTGTGGTAATCGATCACGATGGAGAAATTTGGGCAACTTCAGGAAGAAATAGTGGTTTTGGTTTTTATAGATTTAACGGTACAAGTTGGTATAATTACAGCACATACACAGATCCAATATTAAAGTATAACGATTTTTTCGCAATTACTGTTTCACCTACAAATGAAAAGTTAGTAAATTCGTGGGGTGCAGGAATTGCACTCGTAAGCAAGGAAGGTAAAGTTTTGAGAATGTTTGATAATAAAAATCCGGGGTTAGTGGGTGTTGAAAATGCAAACTATGTAGTTTCTGGGAGTGTTGCATTCGACAAAGAAAATAATCTGTGGGTTTCTCTGTATCGATCAAGCTCACTTGATATTTTGTGGAAAATGAAACCCGATTCACAATGGACATCTTACAAAGCTCCGCAAAGTAATAATTATGTAAACGTATTAGGATTATTTGTCGATGCAAATGGAACAAAGTGGTTTACAAATACATTGCCCGGCTTTACTCCATCTCCAGCTTTTGTTTATTTTAATGAAAATAAAAATATTGCCGGCACTTCTGATAATTGGGGATCTCTTCTTGAATCAGATGGTTTAACAAGTTTACAAATAACTTCTATTGCAGGTGGAAAAGATGGTGATATTTGGGTTGGTACAACATCTGGTATTTCAATTATAAATAATCCACTAACTCCATCAAAAAATATTTCAAAATTATTTCTTGGCGCTTTAAGAGATCAAATGATTCAGTGCATTATAGTTGATGGTGTAAATAATAAATGGGTTGGAACTCCGCAGGGAATTTATTGTGTAACTCCAGATGGATCAACATTACTTGAACACTATAATACAACCACAACAAATGGAAAGTTGGTTGGAAATAATATTTTATCATTAGCAGTTGATAATAAAAATGGAATTATTTATGCTGGCACAGATAAAGGATTATCGAGTTTTACTATTCCATTTGTTACTCCAAAAGAAAAAATGGAAACAATATCTATTTCGCCACAACCATTTTTAATTCCTTCAACTACAAATATTACAATTAGTGGATTATCAGAAAATTGTTTAATTAAAATTCTTACTTCAACTGGAGTTTTAATTACACAGTTTGATGCACAAGGTGGAGGGCGTGGATTTTGGGATGGTAAAGACAACAAAGGTAATTATGTTTCAAGTGGAATTTATTTTGCAATCGCATATAGCCAACAAGGAGGTGAAATTGGCATCGCAAAAATTGCAATTGTTAGACAATGATAAATAAAAAATATTTTTTCAACAACAATTAAAAAAGGAGTAGAGATGGATTACAGAGATCAAAATAGCAACAGAGGTAGGGATCATAATAGAGATAGAGGAAGGGATCAATATAAACGTAGAGATGGTGGTCAAGACCAACCACACGTTGAACCACTTCATAGTATAAAACTTCGCGCAGGAAGAAGAAATTATTTTTTTGATGTTCGTCCTACAAAATCTGAACAGGATTTCTATGTTGTGATGACGGAAAGTAAAAAAATGGATGATAAAATAACCAGAAGTAAAATTTTTCTTTACAAGGAAGATTTTATAAAATTTGCTGAGGCGCTTAATGAATCAACAGGTATTGTTTTGGAAAAATTAAAAGCTTTGGGAGTTGAAATTACACCGAGAAAAGAGGAAGAACACGAAGATTAAGCTTTATCTTGATTAATTTCACTTCAATCGGTATATTGTAGAGTATTTTCCTACAGTTTAATACTAATTGATGTTCATTGATATTTTTACAAATATATTATGGTTAATCAACTTTCTTTTAATATAACCATTCTCCCAATTGGAGAATCGGTGGTTCTTTCAAATCTTACCTGCGAGCAGCTTGGTTTAAAAGATAATTTTTATGGAGAAGTTAATGTTGAAAATACTTTTAAAAAGAATGAAGAAGAAATTGTGATTTACTCTTCAATCGAATACACAACACATTGCATTTGCGATTGTTGCAATATTCCCTTTGATAGAAAATTTCTTGCGAATTATAGTTTGCGGGTTTCAAGTATCCTCGAAGCAACTAGTCGTGAGTTTGATGATGAATTAGTTGTTTCACCAACAACAAATTTTATTGATATCACAGAAGGCATTAAAGAGAGTATCTTACTAACGTATCCGCAAAAAATAGTTTGTAAAGAAGAATGCGCAGGTTTGTGTCAATACTGTGGAAAAAATTTAAATGAAATTAAGTCACATATCTGCGAATGCCATACAAATGAAGTTGATCCAAGATTTTTAAAACTAAAAGATTTACTTTCACAAAAATAAAAAAGAATAAGAATTTTTAAGGAGTACTAAAAAATGCCGAATCCAAAACGAAGACACTCGAAACAAAGAAGTCGAAAACGTCGCACACATTATAAAGCAACAGTTCCCACTATAGGAAATTGCGCACAATGTGGAGAAAAAAAATTAATGCATCGTGCTTGCCCAAATTGCGGTTACTATCGGGGTAGAGTTGCAATTCTCCCAAAAAAAACTAAATAATTATTTATTGAATACATCTGAATCAATTTATAAAATTGCGATAGATGCGATGGGGAGCGATAATGCTCCCGAAAATGAGGTGTTGGGGGGAATTGAATTTCTCCGATTAACTAATAATAGAGTTCATTTAGTTTTTGTAGGGAATAAAAATAAAATTAAATCTGTTCTTGAAAAACATAATACCGATGGTTTAAGTTTTTCAATTGTAAATGCAGATGAAATTATCGAAATGCACGAATCTCCCGTTACTGCTTTAAGACAAAAACAAAATTCATCAATTGTTGTTGGAATGAATTTAGTTAAAGAAAAAAAAGTTGACGCATTTACAAGTGCCGGTAATACAGGAGCAATGACCGCCGCTGCAATAATGATTCTTGGAAGAATTCCTGGAGTAAGCAGACCAACTATTTGTGCTTTTTTCCCAACTAAAAAAGGAACAACGCTCGTTCTTGATGTCGGTGCCGTTCCCGATACGAAACCACATTATCTTTATGAGTTTGGACTTATGGGCTCAATTTATGTGGAATATATTCTCGGCAAAAAAAATCCAACCGTTGCACTTTTAAATATTGGTGAAGAAACTTCAAAGGGTGACGAAAAAACAAAAGAGACATTTAAACTTTACTCTTCCGGTGAAAAAATTGTTCGCTTTATTGGAAACATCGAAGGTGGAGATGTTTTAGAAGGAAAAGCTGATGTTGTTGTTTGTGATGGATTTTTAGGAAACATTGTTATGAAGTTTGGTGAAAGTATGCCTTCCTTTCTAAAATTTAAATTTACAGAATTTGCAAAGTTGTCATTAAAAAATAAAATTCTTATGGGAATTCTAAAAAGACCTTTAAAAGCAATTTTTAAAGATTTGGATTATGAAGAATATGGCGGCGTTCCACTTTTAGGGGTTAACGGTGCGGTGATTATTGGACATGGACATTCAACTCCAAAAGCAATAAAAAATATGATTTTTCGAACTGAAGAAATGGTTCGCTTAAAAATAAACGATCACATTGCAAGCATCCTCCACGAAGCAGAAGTTTATGAACATTCTGCCGGAATAATTAATTAATTTTTAATATGAGTATAAAAGCAACCATTACTGCAATTAGTCATTACGTCCCGGAAGACATTCTATCAAATTCCGATTTGGAAAAACTTGTCGATACAAACGACGAATGGATTAAATCAAGAACAGGAATTAGTGAACGCAGAATTTTGAAAAAAGGAGCAACCTCGGATTTAGCATTTCCTGCAGTTCAAAATATATTAAAACAAAGAAATATTAGTCCGTTAGAAATAGATACAATTATTGTAGCAACTGTAACTCCAGATATGTTTTTTCCATCAACTGCCTGCATCCTTCAAGAAAAAATTGGTGCAAAAAATGCGTTCGCTTTTGATTTAAATGCGGCATGTTCTGGATTTTTATATGCATTAGTTGTCGGCTCTCAAATGATAGAAAGTGGCTCACAAAAAAAAGTTCTTGTAGTTGGCGCAGATAAAATGAGTTCAATTCTTAATTACAAGGATAGAAATACTTGTATACTTTTTGGTGATGGAGCAGGTGCTGTTTTATTAGAACCATCTGAAGATGAAACATTTGGAGTTTTGGATAATCGACTTTATTCAGATGGAAGTGGAAAAGATTTTCTTTATATGAAAGGGGGTGGAAGTTTAAATCCCGCTACACACGAAACCGTTGACCAACAACTTCATTATATTTTTCAAGATGGTAAATCTGTTTTCAAAGTTGCAGTAATTGGAATGGCAGATGTTTCAGCTGAATTAATGACTAGAAATAATTTAACAAGTGAAAATATCGATTGGCTTGTTCCTCATCAGGCAAATTTACGAATTATAGATGCATGTGCAGAACGAATGGGAATTGATAAATCTAAAGTCATGATTAATATAGAGCGTTATGGAAATACAACTGCAGCTACAATTCCACTTTGTCTTTCGGAATGGTGGCATGCTAGAAAAATTATAAAGGGACAAAATATTATTCTTTCGAGTTTTGGTGCGGGATATACTTGGGGAGCTGTTTATCTTCGCTGGTCTTTAGATCCTCCAACTAATTAATGAATTCTGCATATTTATTTCCCGGCCAAGGTTCACAATACGTTGGAATGGGAAAATCTCTTGTCGAAAGATTTCCGGAAGCAAAGGAAGTTTTTCAAGAAGCTGATGATGCAATCAATTTTAGTTTATCAAAAATTTGTTTTGATGGACCAGAAGAAATTTTAAAGCAAACTTCAAACACACAACCAGCAATTTTTGTTCACAGTATTGCAATTTGGAAAATATTAAATCCTTCAAACGGAATAATGTTTGCAGGTCATTCGCTCGGAGAATATTCTGCACTGGTTGCATCTGGCGCAATAAAATTTTCTGATGCTATTAAAATTGTAAGATTAAGAGGCAATTTAATGTTGCGAGCTGGGATTGAGCAACCTGGCACAATGGCTGCAATTGTCGGATTAGAAAATAATATTGTTGATGAAATTTGCACCCAAATTTCTAAATCCGAAACCGTGCAATCGGCAAATTTTAATTCACCTGGGCAAGTTGTTATTTCTGGTTCAAAAAATGGAGTTTCGCTTGCAATGACCGCGTTAAAATTGCGTGGTGCAAAACTTGTAAAAGAGCTTGTAGTCAGCGGAGCTTTTCATTCTCCATTAATGGTGTCGGCAAAAAGTGAATTAGATGAAGCACTTCAAGATTTAAAAATAAATGAAATCATTAATCCGGTTTACGCAAATGTTACAGCAAAGCCAGTTTTAAATCCAAATGAAATTAAAAAATTATTAAGCGAGCAATTAACTTCGCCAGTAAAATGGAGCGAATCAATTTTAAATATGGTAAATGATGGTGCTGAAAATTTTATTGAAATTGGTCCCGGAAAAGTTTTACAGGGTTTAGTTAAAAGAATCTCTCCAACTGTTACAATCTCAGGCATTAACACAGCCGAAGATTTAGAAAAATTTCTGAACAAATGAATAATATAAATAAATTTAAAATTGATGAAATACTTTTTGAAAAAGGTTTTTCAAAAAGTTGTAGTCCAGTTAATTGCGAAACATCTTGTTGCAAGAGTGGGGTTTATTTAGATCCAACTGATAAAGAAAAAATCATGCCATATATTTCTGAAATCAAAAATTATATGGATGAGACACAATCCAAAGATGAAAATTTATGGTTCGATGAAACAAAGGAAGTGGATTCTGATTTCCCAAGTGGATATTCAATTAGCACAAGAGTGATAAATGATAAATGCGCTTTATTAAGAAACGATGGAAAATGTTCGCTACAAGTTTTTGGCAAAGAGTCTGGGCTTGGTTCGTGGGCAATCAAACCACATTTTTGTATTGCATTCCCAATTACTGTAGAAAATGGAATTTTAACATTTGATGATTACAGGCAGGGGGAAACAAAATGTTGCTCTATTATAAATGATAAAAACGAATCGCTTGTAAAATCGTGCAATAAGGAACTAATTTTTGTTTTAGGCGAAGATGGCTATAAAGATTTATTGCAAATGGAAAATGATTTTAATAAAAAATAAATTTGAAGTTTGAATTAACAAAAGTATATTTATCACACTCCGTGGCATCTATAAGAGATATAAAAAATAAACATATGAAAAAACTTATGTTGGCATTGATACAATTAAAGATTTTGAATTGTTCACTTTATTAACCTTAATTTTCTAAAAATAAAGTTTTGCAATCAGTAAATAATATTCTTAAATAGTAAATATAAATTAATGGCAAAATTAGAAAATAAAGTTGCACTTGTCACCGGCGCCGCAAAAGGTATCGGTAGAGCTATTGTTCAATCTCTCGCATCTGAAGGTGCAAAGATTGCTTTTACATATCGTACATCGCAAAAAGAGGCGGACGAATTAATTGAGATACTTCAAAAAAATAATAAAAATATAAAGGCATATAAATCCGACGCTTCAAGTTTTAACGAAACCACTTCGCTGGTTGAACAAGTTGTTAAGGATTTTGGAACAATTGATATTCTCGTAAATAATGCCGGGATAACTCGTGATGGATTATTACTTCGGATGTCTGAAAAAGATTGGGATGATGTTCTATCACATAATTTGAAGAGTGTATTTAACTTTACAAAATCAGTTACTAAAATTATGATTGGACATCGAAGTGGAAAAATTATTAATATTTCTTCTGTTGTAGGAATTACCGGTAATGCCGGACAAGCAAATTATGTCGCATCTAAAGCAGGAATGATTGGTTTTACAAAAGCAATGGCTCTAGAATTAGGATCAAGGAACATTCAAGTAAACACAATTGCCCCCGGATATATCGAAACAGAAATGACAGAAAAGTTGAATGAAAAACAAAAAGAACTTATCTTGGGTTCAATCCCATTGAGACGAATTGCAATGCCGGACGAAGTTGCGAAAGCTGTTGTATTTTTAGCATCATCAGACGCAAATTATATTACAGGTCAAACTTTGGCTATTGATGGTGGTTTAGGAATGTAATTATTAACAAAGAAACGAAAGGAGATTTAAATATGTCAGATATTGAAGCAAAAGTAAAAGAAATAATTATTAACAAACTTGGTGTTGATGCTGCACAAATAACAACCGAGGCATCTTTCACAAATGATCTTGGAGCGGATTCACTTGATACTGTTGAACTTGTAATGGAATTCGAAAAAGTTTTTGGAATTACAATTCCAGACGATGATGCTGAGAAAATTACTTCTGTAGGAGAAGCAGTAAAATATATTACTTCGAAAAAAAGTTAATACATTTTTTTATCTATTAATTAGTGGGGTTGTTTTAAGCAGCCCCATTATTATTTTTAATAACAAATCCAAAATATGAGTTATCAAAATCAAAGAAGGGTTGTTGTAACGGGGATGGGCGCAATAACACCTATTGGTCTCAATGTTGATGAATATTGGAATAATCTTTTAACCGGCCAAAGCGGTGCTTGTCCAATAACTTATTTTGATACAACAAATTTTGAAACAAAATTTGCAGCACAACTTAAAAATTTCGATCCATTAAATTATATGGATAGAAAGCTTGCACAAAGAGTTGATCCTTTTACACAGTATGCTTTAGCTGCTGCAGATGAAGCAGTAAAAAGTAGTTGTATAAATTTTGATTTAGTTGACAAAACACGAGGTGGTGTAATTTTTGGTTCAGGAATTGGTGGAATGAATACCTTCGAAACTCAACATAAACGACTTTTAGAAATGAACGGACCCTCTCAAGTCAGTCCGTTTTTTATTCCGATGCTTATAATTGATATTGCTGCTGGAAGAATTTCTATGAAGTACGGATTAAAGGGACCAAACTACGCGACCGTTTCTGCATGTGCAACTGCAAGTCAAGCAATTGCCGATGCTTTCATGTTAATACAACGAGGAAATGCCGACTTTATTCTTTCCGGTGGTTCTGAAGCAACAATTACACCAATGGCTATTGGTGGATTTAATCAAGCTCGTGCACTTTCAACAAGAAATGATTCACCACAAAAAGCAAGCAGACCTTTTGATAAAAATAGAGATGGCTTTGTAATGGGTGAAGGTGGTGGTGTTTTGGTTTTAGAAGAATTAAGTCACGCAGTAAAGCGCAATGCTCCAATTTTTGCTGAAATTTCCGGAATTGGTTTAACTGCCGACGCTCATCATATTACAGATCCTGCGCCAGGTGGTGAAGGTGCAATTCGTTCGATGAAACTTGCAATTGAAGATGCTGGCATACAACTTACTGATGTTGATTTTATAAATGCTCACGGTACATCAACTGCTGCTAATGATAAAAATGAAACTGCCGCAATTAAAACTTTATTTGGTGAACATTCAAAAAAACTTGCCGTTAATTCCACAAAATCTATGACTGGACATTTACTTGGTGCCGCTGGTGCAGTTGAGGCAGTTGCAACTATCATGACTTTAAAAACCCAAAAAATTCATCCAACAATAAATTATGAAACTCCGGATCCTGAATGTGATCTTTATTATGTTCCCAATAATGCAATTGAAAAAGAAGTTAACGTTGCATTAAGCAATACTTTTGGTTTCGGCGGACACAATGCAACTCTCCTATTTAAACGATTTCAACAATAAACTGATTTATAAGTTTGTTGGTTGATTTTCAAAATGAATGCTAATTTAAAATTCCAGAAATTTTTTTATAAAATTGGTTTATTTTTCAAATCCCCAAAAGTAAGTTTTTTAGAAACAGAACTTCTAAAAGAAACTTTAAATTACAGTATACAAGACGAGAAACTTTTTAAACTTGCATTAACTCATAGCTCAACGGTCCGAACAAAAGTAAAACATTCTAATTCGACTATTACAAACGAACGTCTTGAATTTCTTGGAGATGCAGTTTTAAATCTTTTAGCAGCACAATATTTATACAAGCATTATCCAAATGCTTCCGAAGGAGATTTAACAATTTCACGTTCGAAGTTAGTTAATAAAACTGCACTTGTTAAATATGCAGAAATTTTACAGCTTTCTCGTTTTTTAAAGACACATCCAAAATTTTCTACTTCAGACAATAAGGGAATGAATACAATAGTTGCAGACGCTTTTGAAGCAATTGTTGGTGCGATTTATCTCGATGGTGGAATTAATAGCGTAATAAAATTTATTGAACGATTTTTTAATGGGTCAATAATTAATATTGAAAATGGAGAATCGTCACAAAATTATAAAAGTACATTATTAGAAGCTCTTCAAGCTAAAAAATTGCAACTCCCTACTTATAAAATAATTAGTACAGATGGGCCGGAACACAGTAAAATATTTTTAGTTGAAGTTCTTATAAGTAATATTTCAAGGGGGAGTGGTTCAGGTTCATCTAAAAAAGAGGCGGAACAAAATGCAGCTCGCATTGCTTCTGAATGGCTTTCTGAACAAACTGATTAATTTTTTAATTTTAACTATGGAAAAATTAAATAACATTCCGGATTTATTAAATTCTTCAAAAGTAATAGCTGTTGTCGGTGTATCACAAAAACCAAATCGTGATAGTGGAAAAATATTTGAATATTTACTTAACGCAGGCTACAAAACGTTTCCGATAAATCCTTTATATGAAAATGTATTTGGGTATAAATGTTATCCTTCATTAACTGCTCTATCAAATGAAAATATTAATATTGATATTGTAAATATTTTTCGCCGTTCTGAAGAAGTTGGAGAAGTTGTTGATGAAGCAATTGCAGTTGGTGCAAAATCTATTTGGATGCAGTTTGGAGTTATTAACGAACTAGCAGCAAAAAAAGCTGAGGATGCAGGTTTAAAAGTTATTATGGATCGGTGCATTTTAGTTGAACATAGAATATTAACAACTTGATAAAAAAATTATCTATTCTGTTTATTGTTTTTTTTCTAAGTCTCACATCCCAATCAAAACAATCCAATCAAACATATTCATTCCCTGATTCTACTTATTATTTAAAAAATATTATTATTCATGGAAACATAAACACTCTGCCATTTGTAATAACAAGGGAATTAACTTTTAATACAGATTCACTTATTACATACAGCGATTTAACATATAATAGTGAACGAATTTATAGTTTGGGGATTTTCACAAAAGTTGAATTAACTGTTGAGCCATTTGATAGTTTGCAAAATAATTCCGTTGCCGATATTCATATAAAAGTAGTTGAGAGATTAAGTTATATTATCTATCCAATTATTGGAACAAGGGATAGAGATGCCAGTAAATTATTTTATGGTGTCGGATTTGCGCATACAAATTTTAGAGGAAGAAAAGAATATCTGTCATTTGAACTTATACGAGGAGTTGATCCGACAATTCTAATTTTTCATAATAATCCAATTTTAAATTTGGAGCATAATATCTTTGGTAATTTTAAAATGTTGATTGAAGAACGAAGTAATCGAAGTGTAAAAATAAAAGCAGACTCCCTTTCATTTAACACTAAACTATTAAGCGCTACACTTGGGAAAAGATATTCAGTTTTTACACGACTTTCTTTAAGTTTAGAATGGAAACAGATTAAATTGAACTATGAAGTCCCAAACTTTGTAACTTCGCCATACTTTAAAGATAATATATTTACAACTATGCTCGAATATAATTATGATTCACGAGACTTAATTGAATATCCAAGCACAGGTACATTCCAGCGATTTCAAATTTATAATCACTTTAATCCGGATGTTGTTTCTGCATATCAACGTTTTTTTATTGACACAAGATTTTATAAACCAATTTTTGGTAAAACAGTTTTAACATCAAGATTTCTGGCAAATATTGCTCAACAAAAATTTATACCACTTTACGATCATGTTTATTTTGGATATCAAGACCGACTACAAGGTCATTACTACAAAGTTTTAGAAGGTGAACATTTAATTTCTTCTGCATTCGAACTTCACATTCCAATTATTGAACCAACTTATATTCATTTGGAAGAAATTCCGCTTGACGAGTTTAAAGATTTCCGATTCGCAACAAACTTTGCATTGTTTGCAAATAGTTCTACAACTTGGTGGAATAATGATAACTTATCAAAGCTTCCATTTTATTCCGGATATGGTTTTGGCTTTCATTTTTTGCTTCCATATAGTATTGTGTTTAAACTTGAGTATGCATTCGGTAACCACGGAATGAATAAAGGAGAATTTTTGTGGGATATTGGAGCTTCATTTTAATTTATGCAAGAAGAATATTTTTTTGTTGAGAGTAATCAAATATTTTCTAAATATTTGATTTTAGAAAACGATGAAGCCAAACACATTTCACGTGTTTTGCGAAAATCAATCGGCGATTCAATTTGGGTTGTTGATGGAAAAGAGAATGCATATAAAACAGTAATTAGTAAAATTGACAAATCACTTGTTGAATGTGAGATAGTTTCAAAGCATCAGAAACAGAACGAACCAAAGATTGAAATAACGCTAGCATTCTCAATATTAAAAAATCCAGCTCGAAATGATTTAATTATAGAAAAATGCACGGAACTTGGAGTAAAATATTTTATTCCGACAATCTCGCAACGAACAATTTCTAATAAAGCAAAACAAAGTCGGTGGGAACAAATTGCATTGTCTTCAATGAAACAATCGGGCAGATGTTGGCTTCCTGAAATTAAACAACTTTCAAATTTTAAAGAATTAATTTCCTCAGCAAAAAATTACGATCTCAAAATTATTCCACATGAAAAAATTTCTGATAATATTAATATTACTGAATTGAAAATTAAACACCACAACTTAAAAAGAGTATTAATAATTATTGGTCCCGAAGGGGGATTTACAGAAGATGAAATTCAATTTGCCGAAGAAAATAATTTTAATGCTGTTTCATTGGGGAATAGAAGACTGCGTTCTGAAACAGCTGCTATTGCAAGCGTTACAATTACAACTATATAAATAATTTTTTAAGCTGTTTTGCGATTTTGGGTTAAATAAATTGGTTCGCTTCCATTTACAATTGTATCTCGTGTAATTATACAACGTGAAATATTTTGTTTCGAAGGAAGTTCGAACATTATATTTTGCATCGCCTTTTCTAAAATTGCACGAAGTGCTCGTGCGCCCGTTCCCTTTTTTTTACTCAACTCGACAACGGCCTCTAAAGCGTGTGGTTCAAACTCTAAATCAACTCCTTCAATTTTAAATAATTTTTTATACTGTTTAACTAAAGCATTTTTAGGTTTAGTTAAAATGTCCAACAATGCTTTATTCGACAATGTGTGAAGTGTTGTAACTACCGGAAGTCTTCCAATAAATTCCGGAATTAATCCGTAAAATAAAAGATCGTTTGGTTCAACTTGCTGAAGCAGTGAGTCGGTTTTAAGATTTTCTTTATTAATAATACTTGCATCGAAACCAATTGTAGCTTTATCCACTCTGCGGGAAATTATTTTATCAAGTCCTTCAAATGCACCACCACAAATAAATAAAATATTTCTTGTATTAATATTAATTAGACTTTGTTCCGGATGTTTTCTTCCACCTTTAGGTGGAACTCCTGCAACTGTTCCTTCTAATATTTTTAATAGAGCTTGTTGAACACCTTCACCGGAAACATCTCTCGTAATTGAAGCACTGTCGCTCCTTCTGCTGATTTTATCAATTTCATCTATATATACAATCCCACGTTCTGCTTTTTCAACATTGTAATCCGCGTTTTGAAGTAAGTAAGCAAGAATTGTTTCAACATCATCACCAACATATCCGGCTTCGGTAAGGGTTGTTGCATCAGCAATTGCAAACGGAACATTTAATACACGAGCTAATGTTTGCGCTAAAAGAGTTTTTCCAGTTCCTGTTGGACCAACTAATAGAATATTACTTTTTTCAATTTCAACTCCATTATCTTCCGTACTTTTTTCTGCTTCAATTCTTTTATAATGATTGTAAACTGCAACCGATAATGCTTTTTTTGCATCGTCTTGTTCAATTACATATTCATCTAATGCAGATTTAATAGTTGAAGGTGTAAGTATCGTACGTTGCTTTTGTTTTTTTTGTTTAGTTGGCGTAACATTACTCTTAATTATTTCTAATGATGTTGCAATACAACGATCGCAAATATAAGAATCGGAACCTGCGATCATACTGTGAACTTCGTCAGATCTTTTTCCGCAAAACGAACAATGTATAACTGTATTTCCTTCTTTAGATTTTTGACTCATTGCTTATTATTTATCCTTTTTACCACTTTTATTTACAAGAATGGTATCAATAATTCCATATTTCTTTGCTTGTTCAGAGGACATATAATTATCGCGATCTGTATCTTTTGAAACTTCTTGCGAAGTTTTACCACAATGTTTTCCAATTACTTCATTAATACGATCTTTCGTTTTCAAAATTTCTTCGGCTTGAATACTTATATCGGAAGCTGTTCCTTGAACTCCGCCCCATGGTTGATGAATCATGATTCTTGAATTTGGAAGTGCTTTTCTTTTTCCACTTGCACCTGCGAGTAACAAAACTGCTCCCATACTTGCTGCCATTCCAATACAAATTGTTGAAACATCTGGTCGGATATATTGCATTGTATCATAAATTGCAAGACCAGCATAAACAGAACCGCCGGGAGAATTTATGTAAAGATGAATATCTTTTTCTGGATCTTCTGATTCTAAAAACAACATTTGTGCAACTGTTAAACTTGCAACCATATCGTCGATCGGACCTCCAATAAAAATTATTCGTTCTTTTAAAAGTCGTGAATAAATATCATAAGCTCGCTCTCCTCTGCTCGTTTGTTCAACAACCATTGGAACAAGTTGATTCATTATTGTTGGCATTTGCTTTGTATTGTTAAAATATGTCATTTTTTTCCTTTTTAAGAAATTGGTTTCTCGACAATAATGGTTTCTTTTTGCAAGAAATCAAAGAGTTTGTCAGTTAATATTTTTTCTCTGTATTTATCAGATGTTTTATAAAAGTTTTGCAGTGTGTTTTTGTCGATTCCTAATTTTTTTGATTCTGCTGTGACATGCCTTTCTATGTCTTCATCTGTTAAAGTTAGGTTTTCTTGTTTCAAAATTTCTTCTCTTAACAAAAACCATTTGCCTTGCCATGTTGCTGATGGTTTTAGAGATTCACGATATTCGGTTTCATCAAAATCGACTGGTAATTTTTTTCCATGTTGTTGTTTATATTCATCAACAAAAGAATCTTGTAAACTTTTAACTAAAGATTTTGGAACTGGAAAATCATGATTTTTAATAATTTCTTGAGTTAAATTATCTAAAAATTTATTTCGGCTTTGTTCGCTGTAATAATTTTCAAGATCTTTTTTTACATTTGAATTGAATTCTTCGACAGTTAACATTTTATCTTTTGTAACTTTTTTAACGAACTCATCATCAAAAGTTGGAAGTATAATATTTTCAATTCCTGTTACATTAAATTGTAAATGAATTTTATGTTCATGCTCAGCATGTTTATGATTAAACTTTGCAGAATAACTTCCATTAAGTTCAGCATGTTCAAGAGAGGTTTTTATTTCTTCTTCAGTCGAAGGTTCATTTAAATAAATTTTAACACCTTCACGATTTCTGTCTAGTATTTCATTTTCAGATTCATCAAACTCTTTAATATTTGCAGTTACAACAAATTCTTTTCCATCAACTTTTTCTGCCGGATAATATATTGCGTGAATTCTTTGCAGACGACTTGCTTCTTCAGTAACATCTTTTTCACTGGTTGTAAAAATTGGTTTTTCTATTTTTAATTGCTTGTACTGTTTTAATTCAATACTCGGTCGAACTTCATATTTAATTGTAAAAGAAAAAGGTGTTCCAGGTTTAAATTGCATATCGGTCATTTCTGGTGTACCAATTGGAATTATATTTTTTTCTATTAACGCATTTCTAAAAGATTCATCGGCAATTTCTTGTAAAGCGTCATGTTGAATTGAAGACGCATAAAGCTTTTTAACCATTGCGATCGGGACCTTCCCTTGTCGAAATCCATCAATTTTAATTGTTTTAGCAGCTTTTTTATAGGCTGATTCAAAATGTGGAGCAAGCTCTTCTTGCGTTAAGGTAATATCTATTTGCTGATCGCAGCCTGTTAGTGCTTGGTGTTTAATTTCCATGATTATTCCGTAGGTGATAAAAAATTTGTTACAAAATTAGTTGTCAAAAATACGAACATTGTATCAATTTTGGAACAGTATTCTTTGGCAACTGGTTGTGTTTATCGCTATTATTTATTACAATAATAAAACTTTATAAGGATAAACATGAAAAAACATTTGTTACTATTAGTAATTATTATTTTACCATCACTTCTTTTTTGTGATACTTTTGCTTCACGTATTAAAATTACAAATCCGAACGGATCTTTATTTGATGGAAATTTTAAAGATGGATCACTTGCTGCTGTAAGTTATATTTTAAATGATACAGCAGATAATGTAACTGTTAAAATAATTGACGAAGCTACAAATTCTTCAGTGGCATCAATTACAGCAGGGAAACAGAATCCGGGAACTAACACTTTAACTTGGGATGGAACAGGAAGTGTTACAAATAAAAAATATTTTGCTCAAGTTTTAATTTCAAGAAAAACATATTCATCTACAAAATATACTTGCTACAGTTTTGTTAAAACTTACGAGACTTATTCAATTTATACTCGAGGTGTCGATGCAAACCGCGATCCAAACCATCAAAATTTTGGATACATTTATGCAGCTAATTCAGATGCAAGTGATGATGCATTAAAAACAGGAATTCTTCGTTATAATTCTAATTTGACTTATGCTGGGACAGATATTGGCCATCCGATACTTACAAATACTTTAGGTAATTTAAATTCAGGTGGGACAATTGATTGGGGAGCAACTGCACCGTGGTATTCTACAATTGATTATTTGGGAAGAATATTTGCATCAGCCAACGGGAATGGAAATATTTTTAGAATGGATAGTGATACTTCGAAACCAAAATTAGTTGTAAAAAAAATTAATCAACCTCGTGGTTTAGCAACATTCGGAAGCGGAACAAACTTTAGATTATTTATTGCAGCAGACACGATTGTACTTCGGGCAAAATTTGTAAATGCAGATACTGCAACTGCAGTTGAAACGGTTGCCGTTTTAAGTAATTACGTTCGCGATATAATTATTGATGATGACGGAAATTTAATTGTTGGTTTACGCGCAGGAGCAATAGGAGGCGCCGGAATTGCAGTTGAAAAATATTCTCTCTCCGGACAATTGCCGGTTCGCCGAATTAATGCAATTTGGTCTGTAAGTTTTGGAACTGGCGGTTCGCCAATTGGTTTTGCTTTAAAACGAGGTTCGAATTTATCTTCTGCAAATGACGATACTTTATATGTTTCGATTCGCGGTGTAAGTGGAACTGATACTACAAATATTGGTGTTCATGAGATTACTCAACTCAATGGATTTTTCCCTGAATCAAAATTAATTTTCAAGCCAACTCAGTTTCCAGGTTCAATTGGTGGAAATATAAGCACAAACGCTGATTTGACTATTGATTATGCTGGGAATATTATTTTATTTGAAAATGGAAATGAGGAAATTTTTTCAGTTGCACCACCAAATAGTGCAAGCACACGAACAATTACAACTCGTGGTTTTGGATCTGTAACTGTTACAACTTCATCAAGCAATGTAAATGAAAATTTAACTCCGAATGATTTTATACTTTTGCAGAATTACCCAAATCCATTTAATCCTTCAACCACAATTTCATTTCATTCGCCATATTCAGCAAATGTGAAAATTATTATTTACGATCTCGTTGGTAATGAAGTTCGAAAATTATACGATAATGAATCTAAAAAAGGTTTTCATTCTGTTGTTTGGGACGGCAAAGGAAATAATGGTGAAGTTATTTCTTCCGGAATTTATTTGTACAGATTAATTACAAACTCATCAAAAAGTACTTCAAACACAATTACTAAAAGAATGATTTTAATGAAATAATTATTTAAGAATATTTTATATGAAAAAATCAATATTAAAAATTTTACCATTCACTTTGTCATACTCAATCCCGTTGATGACAATTTTAGCAATTAATAAGGGCGGATATTTATCTTATTTAACGCCTATAGTTATTTTTATAATTCTCCCTTTGATTGAATGGCTAATTGGAAAAAGTGAGGACAACTACTCTACTGAAGAAGAAGTTCTAATTAATAACAATACGTTATTTTCTTTACTTCTATACGGTCATTTAATTAGCGTTTATTTAGGACTGTATGTTTTTTTAAATGCAATTTCAACTCGCACCTTAAACATTTTTGAAATAATGGGAATGACAATTTCTATGGGTGTTCTTGCCGGCGCAGTTGGAATTACAGTTGCTCATGAATTATTTCATCGCTCAAATATTTTCGAGCAGTGGATTGGAAAATTATTACTACTTGTAAATTGCTACATGCATTATTCAATTGAGCATGTTTATGGTCATCATCGTAATGTCGCCACATTTGATGATCCTGCTTCAGCTCGATTCGGCGAATCAATTTATAAATTTTTACCTCGAACTATTATCGGAACCTATATTAGTGCCTGGAAAATAGAAGTTAGTAGACTACAAAAAAAAAATGAAAAATTTTTCTCAACCAAAAATGAAATGTTGTTATTTCAGTTTATAACAATTTTATTTCTATTTATTATTTATTTTGTATTTGGACTTAAAGCATTAATTGTTTTTTTATTTGTTGGATTTATTGGAGTAATTCAGTTGGAAATAGTAAACTATATAGAGCATTACGGATTACAAAGAAATCACAATAAAGATGGCGACTACGAAAAAGTTGGAGTTGCACATTCGTGGAGTTCAAATAATTATTTAAGCAGGTGGTTTTTATACGAATTAAATCGCCACTCAGATCATCATTTAAATGCATCTCGAAAATATCAAATATTGAGACACATTGATAAAAGCCCACAACATCCGGCTGGTTACCCGGCAATGATACTATTAACTTTTATTCCTTTTTGGTGGAGATTTGTAATGGATAAACGAGCTTTAGAATATAAATAAACTTTTTAATAAAGTTTTCTGTTCATATAAACATTCAACATTAATCCCGCCATTAACATATACGAACAAAGCGAAGATCCGCCGTAACTTAAAAATGGAAGTGGGATTCCAATTACAGGCATAAGTCCAATTACCATTCCAATGTTTACAATAATGTGAACTGCAAATAACGAAGTGATTCCCATTGCAAGTAAACTTCCAAACCGATTGCGAGTTATTGAAGCAAGCCACAAACCTCTGTAAAGTAAATAGGCAAATAATCCGAGAATGATTATTGAACCGATAAATCCAAATTCTTCACCTGTTACACAAAAAATAAAATCAGTCCATTGTTTTGGAATGAAGCTAAGCCGAGTTTGAGAACCATTCATAAATCCTTTTCCGAATAAACCACCACTTCCAATTGCAACTTTCGATTGAATAATATTATATCCTGCACCGAGTGGATCTGCTGATGGATCTAAAAAAGTCAAAATTCTTTTTTGTTGATAGAATGGGAGTATATTATAAATAATCTGAGTCATAATTCCGGAGATAACATTTATTCCAAACAAGACTGCGCTGATAAATATATCTTCCTTCAATAAAATAATTCCAATGCCAACTAAAATAAGTGCAATTACAAAATATGTTGTTCCAAGTAAAGAAAGTATTGCAATTATAATCGGAGAAATTATTGCAACAATTAATGCGTTCGAAGATCCGGACCAATAAATAAGCGGAATAAAAAATCCAAGATAAGTTAATGCGGTTCCAAAATCTGGCTGAAGCATAATTAAAAATACCGGCGCGATTACAATACCGAAAACACCCAAAGTATCTTTTAGATTTGCAATTGAAGTTGTGCTTTTGCCAAGAAATGCTGAGACTGCAATAATGGTTGTAATTTTTACAAACTCAGAAGGTTGAATGCCAAATCCACCATAACCGAACCAACTTTTTGAACCATAAACTTTTTGTCCAGCAATTAAAACTAGTGCTAATATTATCAGCGAAAAGAAATAAACAAAATATGAAGTTCGTTCAAGTTCTCTTAATGGGATAAACATTCCAATTAATAAAAGAATTAACCCAACTCCGCTCCATGCAAGTTGTCTGTAAAAAGTAAAATATTGTGGCGTGTCGGCTGTCGAACTATAAATAGAAACTAGACCAATTGTAATTAATACTAAAAAAGTAATTAAAAGCTTAAAGTCGAAATATCCTTTAATATAAGTTGCCATTAGTTTATTCCGCTTTTTTGTTGAACGGCAACTTTACTTGAATCATTTTTATTTTCAGTTACTGATAATGTCTCAATTGTTTTATTAATTGGTAACGGGTGTAAATATCTGTCGATACATTTTCCAGCAATCGGTGCTGCGAATGCGCCACCATATCCAACATTTTCTACCAACACACAAATTGCAATCGTTGGATTATCATAAGGTGCAAATCCAACAAACCACGCATGATCTTGGCCATGTGGATTTTGTGCAGTTCCGGTTTTTCCTGCAACAACAATTTTTTTAACTCGTGCAGCGCTGGCAGTTCCACTAGTTTCCATTACAACTCTTCGCATTCCTTCACGAACAAGTTGCCAAGTTTTTTCAGAAATTTTAGTTTGTCTTTGAGAAATTTCCGGCAATTCTTTTTTCTTTGTATTTCTATCAAATGTATAATCGAGAATATGTGGCTGAAAATATTTTCCCTTGTTAGCTAACATCGCCGCGTAATTTGCCATTTGAATTGGTGTAACTCCTAATTCACCTTGCCCAATTCCAAGACTAATTAAATATCCTTGAGTCCATTTACCAACACCATAAGTTTTGTTATAATAATTAGTTGTTGGAAGAAGGCCAGAGTTTTCTTCTAAAATATCTATTCCTGCAACTTCACCAAAACCAAATTCTTTTCCGTACTGACTCCATTTATCGAGACCAACTTTTAACATTAGTTGATAAAAGAAAACGTTGCAAGATTTTTGAATTGCTTCTACAACATTTGTTGAACCATGAATATGAAGATCTTTGAAATATTTATTCCCAAATTGAAATCCACCTCGACATTGAACTCTCCAGTTTTCATCAATAATATTATTTTCTAACGCAGCAATTGCCAACACCATTTTATAAGTTGAACCTGGCGGATATCGTGTTAGTGATGCCCGATTGAATAAAGGCTTAGTTGGATTTTTCAGCAATGAATTCCAAATTTCATTTGTTGTAATTCCACTAAATTCAGTTAAATCATAATCAGGTTTACTTGCGAATGCAATCACTCCTCCATTACGCGGATCTATTGCTACAACTGCTCCGCGATAATCTGACAATAGAGATTCCGCCAAAGCCTGAACATTTGCATCAATTGAAAGATATAAATCGGCACCATCAATCGGAAGAATATCGCTGTTACCATTATTAAAAGTTCCAACTCGCTGCCCTTTTGAATTTTGAGAAATATATTCAAATCCCTTAATCCCTCTCAAATATTTCTCATACTTTGATTCGATACCATTATTACCGATCAAATCTCCCGGACGATAATATTCTTCGGAATTTTCGATTTGTCTTTTGGAAATTTCTTTTACATATCCAAGTGCATGAGACATTTTTGCATTTGTTACATAAGTTCGCTTTGTTTCAGCTTCAACTTCTATGCCGCGAAGTTTTTTGCCGTACTCTTCTATATGAGCCATCTGCTCATAAGTTATATCTCTTTTCAAACGAGAAGGAATAAACCGATTATAAATTTTTGCTTTCCGTAGATTTTTTTTTACTTCTTCAGTTGGAATATTTAAAATATAGGAAACTAGCGGTATATTTTTTTCATCAAAATCTGAAGGAACAATCATTACTGTATAGGCTGGTTTATTATCAACCATCAAAATATTATTTCGGTCGTAAATGTATCCCCGTATTGGTTCTTGAATAACTGTCCGAATACTATTTTCTTTTGATCTTTTTCCAAACTCCTCATAGTAAACATATTGTAATTGAAAAAGCCGGAATACAATTATGGCAAAGCAAACAAATAATATTCTTTGAATTATTATTTTTCTTTCCTGAGAACCAAACTCTGAGCTGAATTGAAACATTTATTAAATAGTTTTAAGTTTGAATTCTTTTACGAAAATAGAAAAATGGAAGTAGTGCGGTTATCAAAGTATAAACAGTTGAAAATAAACCGCTTCTAATCATTGCAGACCAAAATGTCATTTCTGCTCCTTGAATAATAAAAAAAATATTAATTACATTATGTGCCAATGAAGAAAAAAATAGAATTAATAAAAACAGCAATTCGCCTGTTGCATAATTTCTTTTATTTTCATTAAAAAAATAACCGGCAAGAAATCCGACTAATGTTTTAATAAACGCTGTTAATCCAATAACACCACTACTTAAAATGTCATCTAATAGTCCAACTGAAAATCCTAAAATAGTTGCCGGAATTTGACCATAAACTAAAGAAATATATACAACCCAAATTAAAAGTATATCCGGGACTATACTAGAAACTGCTAAAAGTGGTACAAACGTTGTTTGAATTACTATAAATAATAAGCTTACTGAAACTAAAAAAACTATATCGCGAAAATTTATTTTATTCACCATGGTAACTGCAAAATTATCATAAATGTAGGGGACAAGCAATTATTTTCACATGAGAGATTAAACTTTGAGTTGCTTCATTTTACTCGTATTTTCTTACCCTCATGAAGAGTTGTTTAGGAAGTTGGCTTATAATAATTTTAATGGTTGTGTTTTTCGGTTGCGATTCAGGAGTTTCTCCGGAAGATCTCGAAAAGATAGATCCAAAATTTACCGCATTACAAAGTAATATTTTCGATTTAAGTTGTTCTACTAAAAGTTGTCACGGTTCAGATGGTGCCGGGAATCTCTTTTTAACAAAGGATAAATCTTATGCAGCTATGGTAAACATTCGAAGTTCTCTTGATTCAAAATATTATATAGTTAAACCGGGGAATGCTGATTCAAGTTATTTATATTTAAAACTTACAAATCCCCCTTCAGGAGTTTTAATGCCAAAAGGAAATCCAAAATTATCTGATGCAAAAATTGCAGCAGTTAAGGAATGGATTAATAATGGCGCACTAAATAATTAATTATATTCACAATTTTTTTTCTATAATAAAATGATAACGCAACAATTAATAAGAAATATAGCAATTATCGCACACGTTGACCATGGCAAAACTACTTTGGTTGATTACATGCTACGACAAACAGGAACATTTCGAGATAACCAACAAGTCGCAACTCGCATAATGGATTCAAACGATCAGGAGCGAGAAAGAGGAATTACAATTCTTGCTAAAAATACTGCGGTTCATTATACAAGTCTGAAAGATAAAAATAAATATAAAATTAATATTGTTGATACACCAGGTCACTCTGATTTTGCCGGTGAAGTTGAACGAACTTTAAAAATGGTTGATGGTGTTTTGTTGCTTGTTGATGCTTCTGAAGGACCACTTCCGGGAACAAAATTTGTTCTTAAAAAATCTCTTGATTTAAATTTGCAGCCAATTGTCGTTATAAATAAAATTGATCGAAAAGATGCACGACCACACGAAGTGTTAGATGAAGTTTTCGAACTATTTCTTTCGCTCGGGGCAAATGATAAACAACTCGACTTCCCAATTATTTATGCAATTTCAAAACTAGGCATTGCAAAAAATGAATTGGAAATGGAAAGCACTTCACTTGATCCTTTATTTGAGGCAATTATTTCAAAAGTACCTCATCCAATTGGCAATCCAAACGATCCATTTCAAATGTTAGTTACAACAATCGATTACAATGATTATCTCGGCCGATTAGGAATTGGAAAAATTCATCGTGGTACAATACAACTTGGCGAACCGATGGAAGTAATTCACAAAGATGGTTCAATTGAAGATGCTCGTGTTTCAAAATTATATTCCTTTGAAGGATTAAAAAGAATTGAAGTTGCAAAAGCGAGTGTTGGAGATATTATTGCACTCGCGGGAATGGAAGATGTTGATATCGGCGAAACAATTGCATCGGTCAAAGATCCAACTCCACTTCCATTTGTTGCAATTGAAGAACCAACAATGTCAATGAATTTTATAGTTAATAATTCTCCATTTGCCGGACAAGAGGGAAAATACGTAACAACAAGAAATTTGTCGGAACGATTACAAAAAGAACTTCGATCGAACGTAAGTTTAAAAGTTGAATTTACAGATTCTCCTGATGTGTTTAAAATTAGTGGGCGCGGCGAACTTCATCTTTCGGTTTTAATTGAAAATATGAGACGCGAAAATTATGAACTTCAAGTTTCAAGGCCAGAAGTTATTCTTAAAAGAATTGATGATGTGGTTTGTGAACCAATTGAACATATTATAATTGATGTTCCAGATGAACATAATGGAATTGTAATAGAAAATCTTGGCAAACGAAAAGCTGAAATGAAGAATATGATGTCCTCGCAAGGAAATACTCGACTCGAATTTTTAGTTCCAGCTCGCGGACTTATCGGTTTCAGAAATGAATTTATGACACAAACAAAAGGAACCGGAATTCTTCATCATAATTTTCATGGTTATGAACCTCATAAAGGAGAAATGCAACAAAGGACAAGAGGAGCATTGATTGCAATGGAAGGTGGTGAAGCGGTTGCATATGGTATGTGGAAATTACAAGAACGATCAATATTTTTTATTGAACCAGGAGCTCGTATTTATTCTGGAATGATTGTTGGTGAAAATACACGTGAACATGATATGACGGTAAATGTTTGTAAAACAAAACAACTCACAAATATGCGCGCCTCCGGTTCCGATACTGCTGTTCGTCTTGAGCCACCACATTTATTAACACTTGAGCAAGCAATTGAATGGGTTGGTGATGATGAATATGTTGAAATTACCCCTTCTTCAATTAGATTACGAAAAAAATATTTAGAACATAATGAGCGGAATAGAGCTACAAAGAAAAAAGTTATAGATATATGATAAATAATAAAAAATATTTCGTTGCAATTGCCGGAAATATTGGAAGCGGGAAATCCTCATTAACTACTCTTTTATCTAAAGAACTTGGCTTCTCCCCTTTTTATGAATCAGTAGATGATAATCCATATCTCTCGGATTTTTACGGAGATATGAAAAGATGGTCCTTCAATTTGCAGATATATTTTTTATCTCATCGATTTCAAATGCACAAAAAAATAGTTGAGTCGAGCCAAAGTGTAATTCAAGATCGAACTATTTACGAAGATGCGCAGATTTTCGCAAAAAATATTCATTCAATTGGAAGAATGGATGATCGCGATTATAAAAATTATGTATCTCTATTTAATGCGATGATTCAATTTTTAAAACCTCCTGATCTTTTAATTTACTTGCGGGCAAATGTTGATACACTAACAAATCAAATTAAAACACGTGGAAGAAGTTTTGAGAAAAGTATTGAAAAGAGTTACCTCGAACAACTTAACTTACTTTATGAAGATTGGATTAATAATTATAAAATTGGGAACTTACTTGTAATTGAAAGTGATGGAATTGATTTTGTAAACAGCAATTCGGATTTAAAAATAATCAAAGAAAAAATTTTAGCTAAACTTTCTACCATCTAACAATAAATAATTAAGCTGATTTATTGTTCCTTGTTAATTTTAAATTTCTTCCTCGCATAAACCTTTCCCGACACTTTAACTTTTGTTTGTGGCTTTCTATCCCACTTAATACGTGGTTTTAATTTTTTTTTAGCTTTCACTTTCATCAGGTTCAACTAAAAAAATATTAATTACTTTGAAGTTTCAACAAAAGTAGAGCCATCCGAACTAATATTTGAGGCATACTTAGTGGGATTTGCGCTAAACATTTTATCGCAGTCGGAACAACAAAATCCATAAACCTTACCCTCGTACTTAACTGTAGTAATTTTCGCATCGACATCATCTCCGGAAATCGGGCATACTTTATTAAATGCAACTTCCTGCGTTGAACAGGAAAATGCAAATAGAAAAATAGCTAATATATATAATGTGTTTTTCATAAAACCTCCTACTCAATATTAGTTATCAAAATCCATTTAATCAAGTAAGTTTAAGGGGATTATTATTTTTTTGGTAAAAGTATTGCATTTAATTACTCAATTGTTTTAATTGTGTTGATAGTCTTGGAGTTTTCTGCTCTGTTTAACTGAATTTGTTTTGTTTGTAGAAATAATAACTCAAACAATTTGAAAGGTTTAACATGCAATCAAGAGCTTCTCCGTAGTAAATAATTTTTTTATTAAAAAAAATATTATATGGAGAATCCAGAAAATCCAAAAAAGAGTATGGGGCGTTTCCGAAAAGCCAAACGAGTAGGATCATGAAAAGAGGTAAAAGGATGAGTAATAATAATTATACATTTTTAGAAAACTTGTACGACAAATATGTTACACCATGTCTCAATGAACTTGATTCAGGTGCATCATTTAAAAAATGGACGTACAGACTTCTTCAGCTTTATGCTTGGTATTGGCTAATTTATGGAGCCTATACTGTACTAATAGGATTATTTGGTGATACCGGTTATTTTACTAGTGGTGGTGCATCTGCAATGGGAGTTTTAGGGTCACTTGTAAGTATAGCAATGTCCCTATTTACAGTTTGGTATGTTTATTCCATAGTTAATAACAGAGCAGGAAAGTTGAATGGAGCAGAATATACTGGTGTAACCTATTATGTGTTTGGAAGCGTTGTGCCTGCCTCGGGGATAATTCTTGGAGAGGTATCGGCTTTAATTTTAATTGCAACAGGCGCAATCGGACTTTTAGGTACATTATTAAACACAACAGTTTATGCACCAGTCGGTGCTTTTTATGGGGCGTGGGATTGCATGTTAACTTATTTTGTACAATACATTCCAATGTGGAATAGTGATGATTATACAAACAATCTTGCCGCCTCAACTTTAGGAGGTTCATATTCAAACTTCTGGAGTGATATTTGGCTTCATTTAGGATTTATGTTAGGTGGCGGTTATTTGTTAACAGCATATTATGTTGCTGTTGAAGTTTATAAATATCTATATAAACTTGCAGTTGCAGTACTTAATTGGATTCCTGAAATTTCTCTCAGATTTACAATTAAACAAAAATAAACAAGTAGTAATAGATATAGTAAAATAAAAACCCTGCCTTTGGTGGGGTTTTTGTTTTTTTGTGATCATCTTATTTATTGACTTTGATCTACAATAATCTTAAATATGTACGATTGGGTTGCGGGAATTACAAATGAATAATTTAATAAAAGGGCGTTTTTCAGATTTATCAAAGATAATAAATAAGGGAGGAGTAATATGAAAAAAATATTTTTTCTAACTTTTTTAAGTTTACTTGTTTTGTGGTTGAATAATATTTCAAGTGAACTTAATGCACAAAAAAAATCTTTTCCAATTACAGGTGTGTATCGCGTTAATTCTTTTTCGGAAAAGGGAGTTAATTATAAGATTGATGCAGAAATTACTATCGATGAAGATAAAATGTTGTGGGGTGGTTATCTTAAAATTGGAAAAGGCGAACCGTTGTATTTAAGAGGAATCGTGAAAAGAGATGAAGTAAAATATAAAATTCCAACATTATTCGACGATTCAGAAAGTATAGAGTGGGGAATTGTTTATGGTTCTGAATTGCTATTTAAGAAAAGTCCAGATGCAAAGTATCGTGTAATTAGAATGGATAAATTTAAAAAATAAAATTTATCGTTTTGCTAACCATTCTTTTGGATTTAGTTTTTCTTTTTCTTTCCAAATTTCAAAATGTAATAAATCTCCATCAAGTGATTCGCCACTTGTACCAATAATTTCACCTTCAGCTAATTGTTGCCCATCTATAACTGAAACTGTTTTTAAATTTGTATAAACCGTTCTCATATCATCCGAATGTGTGATAATAACTAAATTTCCAAATGATGGAAGCCAATGCACCATACTTACTTCCCCAGTCGCGACCGATTTTACTAATGAACCATTCGGAACAGAAATATCAATTCCATTATTTTGTGTAACAGTTTTTAAAACCGGGTGAACTTGATTCCCAAAACCAGCTGCAATTACACGAGAGTTAACTGGCCACCGTAGATTCCCTTTTACTGGAAAATCTTTGGACACTACACTTTTAGTTATTTCTTCAACCTTTTTCTTAGCGAGACGCTTTCGTTCTTCTTCTTTAACTTTTTCTTTTTTTCTTAGTTCTTCTTTACGAACTCTTTCACTTTCAATAAGATCAGAAATCAAATTTTCCATTTGCTTAATCGATTCAGTTTTACGATTAAGTTGGCTTACTAATAATGTTTTATCTCTTCGAATTGACGATAAAAGTGTTTTTCTTTTTTCAGTTTTCTGTACTGTTTTATTTTCTTCATATTTTTTTTCAGTTAACAGTTTTTCTTCATCTTTTAATTGTATTAAAAGTAAGTTTTGTTGAACAGTAAGAGAGTCTCTGTTTAACTTAATTTTAGCTAAATCTTTTCGCCTTTGGTCAGCGAACCTTTTCAAATATTTCAACCGAATATAAAGTTGATTGATGCTTGATGATGAAAGAAGTGTTTCGAAATCGTAAGTTCTGCCGTTTGTGTAAATGCTAGAAACGTATTTTGAGTAATGATCTTTAAGTAAATTTATTTCTTTCTCGAGCGATATAATGTTTTCAACTGTTTTTAATATTGATTGTCTTAAATAAGATTGCTTATTATTTAGTTCATCAATTAGTTCGTGCAGAAGTTTTGTTTGTCTTTCATAATTATCAAGTTGGTCGAGTGTTGTTTTTTCCTTTCGCTCATTTTCATCGATTTTTTTTTCATATTCCAGAATTTCATTTCTTAGTTTAACCAAATCCTTTTTTTTCTTTTGAATATCTTGCTGCTCCGAAATAACTATTGTGTATGCACAAATTAACAAAGCAATAAAATATAATATTTTCATTTTGTAATTCTTTCAGCGGATTTATCAATATCGAATTCTAACCGCGGTAAGCTTACATTGTATTTTACAGATTCAAATGAAATAGTTAAACTTCTCTTTTCATTTAATGGTGTTAGTATTACAGAAGTCGGATATTCTGAAATTTCATTTCCGTAATAGTATTTTTCTGTTAAAACAACTTTACTTTCCTTGTTATGCTTTATTAAAAGCAATCTCATATTATTTCTATCAATAATAAATTCTGAGATTATTTCATTCATAATAGATTTAAGTACAACAACTGAATCAGTTGTTTTATCTGTTTGCAGAATTGCATTTTGTGGAATTGTTCTTTTCCCCGAAAAAAATAAAAAGAGATTTTCCATATTTATAGATGACGGGAGTTGAATTGGAAGTTTATCCATTTCAATTTTTCCTTCCGTTACTAAATTTTCAAACTTGCTGTATAATAAATATGAATTTTGCGTTATAATTGCATTCCATAATTCAATTCCAAATGGACCGGAAATATTAATACGTAGAGAATCGGGATGCTTTAGAAATAATTCGAATGAAGCGGAAAAAGAAATTGAATCAAAATTTATATCAATTGTTCCGATTGCATTGCAGGTTTTTAGCGGAAATGCTTCATTATTTATTTTTGAAATTATTTCTTCAATAGCAATATTATTTGTGTAAATTTTATTCGAAGGAGTTTCTTTTACAGTTCCACATCCAATAAATATCAAAAGAGGAATTAAGACATTCCTCATAATCCTCCTCGAGAAATTTTTTCTTTAAGTAAAATATTTGCCTTATCTAATTCCAAAGCTTTACTCCACCACATTTTTGCTTTCTCTAATTCTTTTTTCTTTGCATATACATCTCCCAAATGTTCAAAAACAACAGCATTGGTTTCTCCATTTGAGATTGATTTTTGTATATAAAATTCTGCCAAATCATAATCACCTAATTTGAAATAAATCCAACCAATTGTATCAAGAAATGAAGAGTTAGTTGAATCTTTTTGAAGTGATTGCTTTGACATCGACAATGCTTTTTGTAAATATTTTCCTCTTTCAGATAAACTATAAGCGTAATTATTTAAAACTGTAATATTTTCCGGATTAAGCATTAACACTTGCTCATATGCGCTATCTGATTTCGTAAATTGTTTTAAGTTGTCATATTCCAAACCTAATGCAGAAAGTATATTTAAATCTTTTGGATTTAACTCCCTCGCTTTTTCATAAGAATTAATAGCCAAATTATTTTTCTTCAATTGAGAATATGCTATTCCAAGTAAATAATGAAGTCGAAAATCTTTTGGGACATATGTAATTGCTTTATTTAATATGTTCACCATCGGTTCATATTCTTTTCTATCAAAATAAATTGACCCAAGATATGACCACGCATCGCTATTCCATGTTGCGAGAGTAGTTACTTTTTCAAACATTTGCATCGCTAGCGAATCATTTTTTTCTGAGGCGTAAATTATTCCAAGATAAAATATTGCACGCCAATCTTTTGGTTCTTTAATTGAAAGAGTCGTTAAATATTTTTTCGTAATCGGCATAATGGATATGTCTTCTTGTGCTTTTGTGAAATATACAAACGCCGCACGAAAACGATATTCAATCGAAACAGAATCACTTTCGATTATTTTTTGAAGATATGGAACGGCTTCATCCCATTTATTTTGTTTCAGATAAACATCAACTAATGCGGCTTGTGCATCAACTTCATCTGGATAGAGAATAATTAATTTTTTTAAGTGCGTAATTGCTTTATCATATTTCTCAGCACGAATGTACATATCAACAATTGTCTGCTTCAGCGATTTATTTTTGGTATCTATACTTAACATTTTCTCATAAATCTCTGCGGCTTCTTCAAACTTTTTTTGAGAAATATAAAGTTTTCCCAATTCCATATAAACTTCCCACACCGACCCAGTTTTCTCAATTATTCTTTTATACATATCAATTGCAACAAGTGGTTTCGATTGTTCTGTAATTTTTGCAATTGTATACATTGCGTCAACATTGTCAGGATCAATTCTTATAATGTTTTGTAATTGAATAATTGCAGAATTATTTTCGGAAAGCTGAATGTAAACTTTTGCAAGCAACGAATAATATTCAGTTTTTGTGGAATCTTTTTTTATTGCGTTTTGAAGCATCTCCTTCGCTAAATCAAATTTTGATAACGCTTCATAATTTTTTGCTAATGCAAAATAAATTGCATGGTTGTCATCCAAACGGAGTGCATCAAGGTATTCTATTATCGCTCCTGAAATATCTCCCTTGCTTTCTTTTTCAGAACCATTAATATAGTGTTGAAGTGATTTTGTTTGTTGTTCGGCTGAAAGCTCTTTCTTTTTACCAATGGATGTCTGAGCAGATTCTTTTTGTTGAGTTTTTATAACTCCGCATCCAAATAGTCCGAATGTAAAAATTATAACCGCGATTTTTAAAACTAATATTTTTTTCATTTTTAAGCTTTTTGTCTAATTAGTGAATATATAAAAATATGCTTATTCTCCTTTTTATTCAACGAAAGATTTCAAAGTTCTTATAATTAGTATTCTTCATTATTAAAATTTATTATCTTAACTAAAATGCTTAATTAAATGCCAAATTTTACAGTTGATAAAAATATCTCGAAAGCTAAAACCATTCATACTGATTTTTATACTTCTTCCAAAAATTACGAAGAAGCGAAAGAGAAAATATTTTCACGTTCCTGGCAGCTAATCGGTGATACCGATAAAGTAAAAAATAGTGGCGATTCTTTCCCATTTATGATTTTAGAAAATTATTTAAATGAACCTTTACTTCTTACTCGAGACAAAGAAGATAAACTACATTGCATTAGCAATGTTTGCACTCATCGTGGAAATTTACTGATAACTGAATCGTGCAAAATAAATAATATAGTTTGTAAATATCATGGTCGGCAGTTTTCATTAAATGGAAAATTTTTATCGATGCCACAATTTAAAGAAGTAGAAAATTTTCCAACTGAGTCAGATAATTTACACTCATTACCGTTATTCAATTGGGGAAAATTATTGTTTACAAGTTTAAATAATGAAATTCCTGCAAACATTTTTTTTAGCGAAATTATGAAACGTATCGAATGGTTTCCAATGGAAAAATTGAATTACAGAGCTGACCTTTCAAAAGAATATTCTGTTAAAGCTAATTGGGCACTTTATTGCGAAAATTATTTAGAGGGATTTCATATTCCATTTGTACATGCTGGTTTAAATTCTGTTCTTGATTTTGGAGAATACACAACTGAAATTTTTAAATATTCTAATTTACAAATTGGAATTGCTAAAAAAGGAGAAAGTTGTTTTGATTTACCAACTACTTCTCCAGATTATGGAAAAAATATTGCTGCTTATTATTTTTGGGTCTTCCCAAATATGATGTTTAATTTTTATCCATGGGGATTATCTATAAATATTGTTAAACCAATCAACTCAAGTGAATCGAAAGTTGAGTTTCTAACTTATGTAAGTGACGAAAGTAAATTAAATTTTGGCGCCGGAAATGGTTTAGATGGAGTTGAAATGGAAGATGAGGAAGTTGTGGAAAATGTCCAAAAAGGAATTCGATCTCGTTTTTACAAACATGGTCGTTATTCCGTAACACGCGAACAAGGGGCTCATCATTTTCATTCACTTCTTGCCAAATTTATTGGATAGTGTCAGAATTTAAACGAACGATAAGTCCCGCTACAACAATTGCAATTATAGTTGGCGGTGTAATTGGTTCAGGAATTTTTATGAAACCTGCGCTGATTGCATCACAGTTGGGCTCTCCATTATTATTATTAAGTGTGTGGGTTGTTGCCGGCTGCATTACATTATTCGGCGCACTTTCAAATGCAGAAGTTGCAACATTATTTCCTGAAACCGGTGGGCAATATGTTTTCTTTAAAAAAATGTATGGCGATGCTTTTGCTTTTTTTTATGGCTGGGCTTCTTTTGCGGTTTTTAATACTGCAGGGAATGCTTCTATCGCATATGTTTTTTCTCAATACGCAAATTACTTTATTTTATTCCCACGTTTTTCTTTAATTATTGAACAATCATTTTTAATTAATATTCCATTTGTTGGGACAATATTTCCATTACAAAATTTCGGCGTTAAACTTCTAACAATTTTAATAATATTATTATTCACTTTAATTAATTACAAAAGTGTAAAAAACGGAAGTGCATTACAAATATTTTTAACTGCTTTAAAAGTAATTGCACTTGTATTATTAATTGGTGGAATATTTTTCTCAGGAAATGGATCGATTAATAATGTAATAACTTCTTCGGTTACAATGCCGCAAGGCTGGTCGCTCTTCGCAGTATACATGGCAGCATTGGGTGGAGCGTTTTGGGCTTACGATGGTTGGAATAATATAACTTTTGTTGCAGGAGAAGTTATCGAACCTCAAAAAAATATTCCACGTAGTTTATTTTTAGGATTGTTTTTTTGTATAATAATTTATTCACTGATAAATCTTGCTTACTGTTATCTTCTTCCCATTACATCTTTAGCTTCATCCCAATTTGTTGCATCGGATGTTGCAACTGCTGCGTGGGGAATTATTGGTGGATCAATAATCGCACTTTTGGTAATGCTATCGACCCTTGGCACAACAAACGCAAATGTACTTGCAACTGCACGTGTTACTTATGCAATGAGCGATGAAAATAAATGGTTTAAATGGGCTGGAAAAGTTCATCCAAAATATCAAACACCGGGCAATGCGTTAATTTTAAATTCCGTTTGGAGTACAGTTTTAATTATAAGTGGTTCGTTTGATATGTTAACGGACATGTTGATTTTTGTAAGTTGGTTTTTTTATGGAATGAGTGCATTGGGATTATTTATTCTTCGAAAGAAAATGAAAGAAGTAGAGCGTCCATATAAAGTTTGGGGATATCCTTTTGTTCCTCTCTTTTTTATTGTCTTCGTATTTTTCTTTTTATCAACCACTCTTTTCAATGATATAATAAATTACCAAAATGGTATTACGCCTATTATTAATTCGTTATTAGGAATTTTAATTACTTCAGTTGGAATCCCTATTTATTATCTTTCAAGAAAAAGAAATTAATAAAACAATTTCTTCTATTTGTTTGCTACTATTCATATCTTAAAAAAAAATTAAAGGAGTTTAAATGTTGACATTAGATTTTATACAAACAGTTGCTTTTGCCGGGATAATGTTATTTGTTGGATATTTTATTTGTAAAAAAGTTGCGTTTTTATATCGATACAATATTCCTCCTGCGGTTGTTGGCGGATTACTGATTGCTATAATTTTTACTTTCTTTAAAAGTTATAATATCACTCCAATAACTTTCGATAAGCAACTTGAAAAACCTTTGATGATTGCATTTTTTTGTTCGATTGGTTTTGGTGCAAGTTTTAAATTATTAAAAACCGGCGGACGACAAGTTGTTATATTTTTTATTATTGCTACACTTGTTGCGGTCGGTCAAAATATTGTTGGCGCACTTGTTGCACCTATGTTTGGTCTTCATCCACTATTTGGTGTATTAAGTGGATCTGTAACTTTAACTGGCGGTCCTGCTACCGGATTAGCATTTGCTCCTTTATTTGAAAATGCAGGAGTTGGTGGAGCTGCAACAATTGCACTCGCTGCTGCAATGACGGGAATTATTTGTGGAGGTGTTTTTGGAGGACCAGTTGGAACTTATTTGATAAATAAATTTAAACTTCGAACTCCGGGAAAACTATCATCTTACCAAATTAATGTTACAGCTGAAAATATTGCTGAAGCACAAATGTCCGAACCTCAATTAGAATCTCCAAAAGGTGAAGACAAAGAATCTTTTTGGTTAATTAAAAACTTCATTGCAATTCTTGTTGCAATTTGGTTTGGTGGATTATTGAGTAATTGGTTTAATAGTATTGGATTAACTTTGCCTGCAACAATTGGAGCAATGTTAGTTGCTTCAATTATTCGAAATATAGATGACACTACAAATTGGATTGGTCTATCACAAAACATTATTGACGATCTCGGAAATGCGGCTCTTTCACTTTTCCTTGTAATGGCATTAATGACTTTAAAATTATGGGAACTTTCAGGTTTAGTTTTCCCATTAATTATAATTATGGTATTACAAATACTTTTAATTGTAGTTACTTCAATATTTATTGTTTTTAAATATATGGGAAAAGATTATGAAGCCGCCGTAATGACTTCTGGGTTTTTTGGTTTTATGCTCGGCACAACTGCAAACGCTATGGCAAATATGAGAGTTCTTGTTGATAGATACGGACCAGCTTATCGCGCTTTTTTGGTTGTACCAATGGTTGGCGCTTTTTTTATTGATTTTACAAATGCATTAATAATAACATTCTGTCTTAATTTTTTTAAGTAGAATAATAATTTATTTTTAAGTTTTTTGTTGTTTTTTCTTTGCGGCTGGAAAAAGAATATTATTCAAAATTATTCTGTACCCAGGAGAATTTTTGTGCAAATTTAAATCAGTCGGTGGATCGCCAACTGCATGCTGATAATCTTCCGGATCATGCCCAGCATAAAAAGTAAAAGTACCTCGTCCGTAATTTCCATGTAAATATTTTATTTCATCACTTCCCTGTCGTTCACCTAAAATAATTGCGTGTGGTTTAATTACTTTCCTGTTGAATGCAGTTGTTTGTCCCATAAATCCTTTTACTAAATTTACATGATTCTGTGTTAACATTGTCGGGACGGGATCATGTTTGGCAGAAAATTCAAAAAGAGTAAAATAATCTGTTGAAGGATCGCGCATAGGAACGGGATCACTTTGTGGTAAATCAATATCCGAATATTCGTATCTGAATGGATTTGTATCAATTGTAAAATTTTGAAATACTAATGTTTCGTTAAAGTTTAATCTACTTTGAGCATTTCTGTCAACTCCATCTCCGTCAAAAACTACATCGCAAATATCAATTTTTGTCGCAGCAAGTGCAATGTCGTAACTATCAGTAGCTGAACACATAGCAAAAAGAAATCCACCGTTACCAACATAATCGCGAATTCTGTGTACAATTTCATTTTTAACTTCGGAAACTTTTGTAAAACCAAGTTCGCGAGATTTTTTTTCGTAAAGTAATTGTTGTTCAATATACCAAGGGGCAGTATGTTGTGAAGCATAAAATTTTCCGTATTGCCCTGTAAAATCTTCGTGATGAAGATGAAGCCAATCATATTTTTTTAACGCGCCACTAATAACTTCTTCATCCCAAATTTTATCGTAATTTATTTCAGCATATTCCAAAGCCATTGTAACTGCATCGTCCCACGGTTTAAGATTTGGAGTAACATAAACTGCAATTTTTGGTACTTTCTCTAAAATAACAACTTCTGCATTTGAGGATTCGTTTCCAATTTCCGAATAAATTTTTGCTGCTTGTGAAATTGTTATTTCTTCAAAATAAATTCCTCTCACACGCATTTCTTTTTGAAGCAGTGAAATATTGTCGCATAAAAATGAACCCCCTCTATAATTCAATAACCATTCAATTTGTATATTTTTATTTAATGCGAAAAATGCAACACCGTAAGCTTTTAAATGATTTGTTTGTTTCAAATCCATCGGGACGAGTAATTTTTCCCGAGCTACTATTATTGTAGAAAATATAATTAATACTGCAAAAATATTTTTACTTTTTCTTAACATGTTAAATTGGCTCAGCACCAAATTTTGTATAAAGAATGTCAAGAATTATTTTTTCGCGTGGATCTACTTCTTCTTTCTTCATCCCGTTTTCATGTGTGTTTATTATTTGAGGTATTTTTTTATCTTGAATAATCCCTTCAACGCGAAGATTGATATCAAATATTTCTTTTAATAATCCGGAAATAAATTCCCGATCTTTTTTAATTGCTGAAATATGAAATAATTCTTCGCATCCAAGTTGTAATACTACATCCGAAATTGCAAAAGGAGTAACATGCGAAAGAATGCTGCCTGTTGATACTTTTCTTTTATTGGCTTCCGTTACAACATCAACCCACTTCTCCTTTAATAATTCAATTGTAACTTCTGATTGAATTGTATTTTTTACTACAGGTTGAATTCCCTCTTTTATTTCTGTTAAAATAATTTTGGCGGAAACTACTGTTTTTGGTATGCGGTTTTGTTGATTTACTTCGGTGCTACTTTTTAATCGTTCAAAAAAAGGCTTTTTTTTTAACTCTTGCAATTCAGCAAGAATAGTTGAGATGTCCGATACCGATTCCAGCTTCGTCATCTGAACAAAAACCGCCTCTAATCTGAAACGTGGTTGAACGGCATATTTTAATCCCGTTTCTAATTTTCCTAAAAGTTGAATTACTCGTAAAATATCAAACTCTGAAAATATTTTACTTTCTTCCTGATATTTTTTTCTGAAAAAATCTGAAACTGCTAATAACGACGGAGATGCGTTTGAATGAATTATTAACATATTCCTGAAATGCTCAATAAGACCGGAAACAAATTCCTTTAAATCATATCCTTTTTGCATTACATCGTCAATCAAAGTTAAAACTTCTGAAGTGTTGCGTTGAGCTATAGCTTCCGAAACTCGGAAAAACATTTCCGTATCAATTAAATTTAGCGTCAACACAACTTGATCGGAAGTTATTGTAGAACCGCATGAAGAAATAACTTGATCTAACATACTTTGCGCATCTCGCATTGCGCCATCTGCTTTTTTTGCCAAAATAAGAAGTGATGGTTTATCAATTGAAATTTTTTCTTCCTTCGCAATTTGTTCCAACTTCATTACAATATCATCAACACTAATTCTTCTGAAGTCGTATCGTTGGCATCGTGATAAAATTGTTGTCGGAACTTTTTGAATTTCTGTAGTTGCAAAAATAAAAGCGATATGACTTGGTGGTTCTTCTAAAGTTTTCAAAAGTGCATTGAAAGCATGTTGCGTTAACATGTGAACTTCATCAATTATGTAAACGCGATACTTCCCACGAGTTGGCATATATTTAACCCCTTCGCGGATTTTTTGAATTTCTTCCACACTTCTATTTGACGCACCATCAATTTCAATTACATCCAGCGATCTTCCATCGGTAATTTCTTTACACGTGTCACAATTGTTACAGGGATTAAAATTTTGTTGTGAAGTGCAGTTAACTGCTTTTGCAAGAATTCGTGCAGTTGTAGTTTTTCCGGAACCTCTCCCACCGCTAAAAATATACGCGTGCGATAATCGATTAGAAGCAATTGCATTACGAAGCGTTGTTGTTATATGTTGCTGGCCAACTACATCTTCAAAAATTTGTGGTCTATATTTTCGAGCTGTTACTATGTACGACATTTAATTTTCTAATTTTTTAAATAAATAGATTGTTGCTTCTTCAATCTTTTGTATTGGAATTATACGAAGACCTTTCTTTACTTCAATATGTACTTCACTTAAATCTTTTTCATTTTCTTTTGGAATTAAAACAGTTGTAATTCCATTACGTTTTGCAGCAAGTAATTTTTCATTTAATCCACCAATTGCTAAAATTTTACCGCGTAAAGTTATTTCGCCAGTCATTGCAACATCTGAACGAGCAGCAACCCCGGAAAGTGCAGATATCATTGCCATCGCCATTGTAATTCCTGCAGAAGGACCATCTTTTGGAATTGCTCCTTCGGGAACGTGAATATGAATTTCTTTATCGGAAAAAAAATCTGGTTTAATTTTAAATTTTTTTGCATTGGATCGAATATAACTTAACGCCGCTTGTGCAGACTCTTTCATAATATCACCAAGTTGTCCGGTAAGTGTTAACTTTCCACTTCCTTTCATAACAGTAACTTCAATTGATAAAATATCTCCGCCCATACTTGTCCAAGCGAGTCCCGTAACAGAACCAATTTTAGATTTCAAATCGGTAGCACGATGTCTGTATTTTTGAACTCCCAGATAACTTGAAACTGATTTATCAGAAATAGTTATTTTAGATTTTTTATTTTTACTTACAATTTCAGTTGCAATTTTTCTGCAGATTGTAGCAAGCTCCCGTTCAAGATTTCTCACTCCCGATTCTCTTGTGTAATATCTTATCACTTCTGAAAGAGATTTTTCCTCAAAATGTGTTTTGTTTTCTTTCAAGCCATGATTTTTTAGAAGTTTTGGAAGAATGTGTCTCTTTGCGATTTGAAGTTTTTCAAAATCGAGATAACTCGAGAGTTCAATTATTTCCATTCGATCTTGTAATGGAAGAGGAATGTGATAGCGAATATTTGCAGTTGTAATAAACATGACCTTTGAAAGATCGTAATCAACTTCAAGATAATGATCGTTGAAAGTTGAATTTTGTTCGGGATCGAGAACTTCTAATAATGCAGCACTCGGATCTCCACGAAAGTCCATACTCATCTTATCAATTTCATCTAATAAAATTACAGGATTAATTGCTCCAGCCTTTTTCATTGCCTGAATAATTTTTCCCGGCATTGAACCAATATATGTTCGTCTATGACCACGGATTTCTGCTTCATCGCGAACTCCACCGAGCGACATGCGAACAAATTTTCTACCTAAAGCTCTTGCAATTGAACGAGCGAGTGAAGTTTTTCCAACTCCGGGAGGACCAACCAAACAGAGAATTTGCCCTTTCATTTCTTTAACAAGATTTAAAACTGCGATGTATTCTATAATTCTCTCTTTTGTTTTTTTTAATCCAAAATGATCTTCATTAAGAATTTTTTTTACATGAGCAATTTTGAGAGTATCTTTTGTTTTTACAGACCAAGGAACATCTTTTAGCCAATCAAGATAATTTCGTATAACAGTAAATTCCGGAAACATTGATGGTGTTTTTTTTAGTTTATTAAATTCCTCAATCGCTCTATCATAAACTAACGGTGGCATTTTTGCCTCCTCGATTGTTTTTTTCAACTGAGCCATTTCTGGCGTTCCCTCTTCTTCGCCACCAAGATCAGATAATTCCTCATTCAATATTTTCATCTGTTCTTGAATTATGAATTTCCGCTGTGTCTTTTGAATATTATCGTGAACTTTTATATCAATTTCCCGTTCGATCTTCAAAATATTTATTTCGCCTGTAAGTATTTTAATTATTTCTGTGAATTGTTCTTTTGGATTTTGAAGTTGAAGAAGCTTCTGCTTTACATCCACAGTTTGTAAAATATTTGCAGCAATAAAATATAATTTCCTGAGGGGGTCTGTAATAGTTTCAAATGCTCCAAAAACTTCTGGTGAAATATTTCTGTTGGATCTTGCATACTCACTAAATAAACTTGATGAATGACGAATAAGCGCCGTCATTTCTTCAGATGATTCGATTTTTAGTTTAGTTAATGAAACTTCAGCCATCATAAATTCTTTTGGCTCAAGAAACGAATCAATCCTTCCTTGCATTAAACCATCCACCAAAACTTTTATAATATTATTTGGAAGTTTTACAAGTTGAATAATACTTGCAATTGTTCCTTCGCGATGAATATCTTCATTTAATGGTTCATCTACACTTGAATCTTTTTGCGTTGCTAGAAAAATATATTTTTGGTGATTTAATGCATACTGCGCAACCTTCAAAGATGATGTTCGACCAACAAGTAGTGGAAATATCATATGTGGAAATATTACAATATCTCTTAGTGGAAGAACTGGTAAGATTTTTGGTATTGATTTTTCTATTGAATATTCATGTTGACTCATTTTAATTACGCTGCTCCCTGAAATTTATTAATTGCCGCAACTCCACCTTGTTCGTATAAATCGCACATTCTATTTTCTGCACCAACATTATAATTATAAGTTGGGATGTTTATTTTTTTAGAAGAATATTTTTTTAATAACGCTTTCATTAATTCATAATCTTCTGCAAATTGTACGTTTGGAAATCCATTTTCTTTATCTAAATATTTTTTGTAAATAAATAATGTACCAGCCATCAGACAATCTTGCAGATGAATTTTTTTTCCGGGACGTTCAACATCGGGAGCGTAATGCTTATTCTTCGGACCGATACAATTAATCCCGCCATATAGAAAATCTACTTTAGTATTTTTCAATTCATCTATTCTTTTTGAAATATGCTCTTCTTCTAAAGTATCATCCGAATCCAAAAAAGTTACAATTTCTCCACTTGCCAATTGAAGTCCAGTATTTCTTGCAACCGCAGGTCCTCGGTTTGGTTGCGAAACATAAATAATATTTTTATATAATTTAATAAACGGTTCCAATATTTCGTGAGTGTTGTCTTTACTTCCATCATCTACAATAACTAATTCCCACTTTTTATAATTTTGATTAATTACAGATTGAACTGCCTTTTTCAAATATTTCGCTCTATTATAAGTACATAAAATAATCGAAACTTGGGGATTTGTTTTTCTGTTTTTCACCACTGAATATAGGAAAAAATGGAACTTGGATTATAGTTGTTTTCTATTGTGCAGCAAAGAAGAAATAAATGAAATTATTATTTCTGCATCTTTTATTGGTTCAACGCTTGGCGAATTAAAGTTTTTATCAAGTCGTTTTAATAATCTATTTGCAGCATCGCGGACAATTGTTTTTGATTCTGGATGTTCGGCTATAATGTTCAATGCAGAAATTGCATCTGTTATTTTTTGGTTTGCAGGATTTTGTTTTTGCAATTCTATAACTCCTTGCAATACAATTCTTCTTGCCGCTACTCTAATTTTCCCTGGATTTTCACTTCGTAATGCGCGAGATTTTTCTATTTCTATTTCTTCGAGCCAACTCATTTGTTAATATTAAATATTTTTCTTCCGACTTCACAGTCCAAACATTTTTCTTTTAAGCAATATTGTTCATTTAGATCGATTAACGCTTGTTGCTGAAGTGGTGATGTTAAATTAAATTTTTGTTTTATTAATTGATTTTCCATTTTACGGAGTACTGAATTTGTTTCCATCAGCGGTAAGTTATCCATTAATTCCCAAACTTTTTTGGCTAATTCTGGTTTTGAAAATAATTTTGAATAAAGTAAGATTAATGGTAAAAATATATTTACAATAATATCCAATCGCCTTGATTTACCAATCAGTGAGTGACTTGTTTCAGAAGGTGAATTAAAGTTCCAATAATTTGACCAATATGAATCGTATGAAACAGTTAAAAGTAAATCATATTTATAATATTGCTCATCGGTTGAATCAGACATTTCTAAAATTAATATAACTTCTCGGAATAATTTTTCCTTCAAAATCTTTATCAATAAATAACTAGAAGCTGCAATTCTTATAGAAGGATGATTTGCCGGTCTTGTTGGAAAAATAATCCAGCTATTTTCTGGAATTGTCTCTCCATTCCAAAGTTTGCGAATGGGTTTCAATGACTGTTGTAAACTATAACAAAATATTTTTGTTGGTTGATCTTTTACTTTCGTCGGCTTTAATCCTGAAACTGCAAACAATAATGATTGTAATTCTGTAATTCCTAATTTATCTTTATCTGTATTTTGAAATAATGAAGGATAAATTATTTCTGAAAGTTTTCGCATTTGAGTTCTGTGTTGCGAGTAGCCCAAGGCATCACACAAATTAGAAAAAAGTAAATCTTCCCAAATAATACTGCATCGAATTAGCTTATTTGTAGTTGTATTTTCTAAAGAGTTAAATGGTAAATTTTGTTCGGCAACTTGGTTACTGTTTTTAATATTTCTTTTTGTAAATCTATCAATCCAATAATAAAGTTCCTCTTTCATAAAACTAACTTTCCGATCGAACCTTTCTTTTGCAAGCTGGGGAAGCATGTTCAATATTAATTTTTTACCAACACCTTCATTTTTTGTGTAGCAAGGAATATGATTGAATACTTTTTTTCCCTCATCTCGTAGTAGTTGCTCGGTAATATTTGAAATATTTTCTGAGAGATGTTTTTCCAAAATAACTGTCGGAATAACCCTTTTACCTTCTGATTGAATTGTAATATTTTTGTTTCCCTTTAACACAATGTGAAGTATTGTCGTGTTGAATTGTTTATTTGTGCTGTGTAAATGTGAATGCCAATCGTTTGCATCACGATGGAATTCTATATTCCCATAAAATCGAATACCATTTATTTTTATTTCAGCATTTTGAAAGTCTGGCCCGAATCCATTATGCAATTCTCCAAACTTTTTAACGTTAATCTCCTCCCCGGTTGTACTTATAAATTTATTTGTAATAAGATATTTCTGATTCCATAAATGGCGAAGCAGATTTTCGGAGAGATTTAGTTCTCTCAGTTTCATCTTATAATGGGATTACATTCTATATTTTAATATTTCTACAGCAAGCTTAATTGTTTCTTTTCTTGCAGCAATTGCAAAATCTTTCCCAGTTGATGCATATAAAACACTTCGGCTAACATTTATAATTGCAAAATTATTTTTTATTGTTGATCCATGTTTTACTGCATCTCGTAAATTTCCACCTTGCGCTCCGACTCCAGGAATTAAAAATGGAGATTTGGGGGCTAACTTCCGAAGTTCTTTTAATTGTGAACTTTTTGTCGCACCAACTACAAATCCAATATTATTATTTTTATTCCACTTTAAAGAAGTTTTTACAACATGTTTATAAAGTGGTAGCTTCCCGACTTTCAAAAACTGAAAATCATATGCCCCTTTATTTGAAGTTACAGCAAGTAAAAATATTCCTTTATTTTTATAATTCAAAAATGGTTCAACTGAATCGTATCCCATATATGGATTAACAGTTACTGCATCAAATCCAAAATCATCAAAAAGCGATTTAGCATATTGCGATGCAGTATTTCCAATATCGCCACGTTTGCCATCACCGATTGTAATAATATTTTTCGGAATTGCTTTCAATGTTTGTTTTAAAATATGCCAACCTTCTTTCCCAAGTGATTCATAAAAAGCGAGATTTATTTTATATGCACAAACGAAATCTTTTGTTGAATTAATAATTGCTTTGTTAAATAAAATAATTCCATTTTTATTTTTACGAAGGTGGATTGGTAGTTTTGCTTGATCTGTATCTAATCCAACACATAGCAGTGAATTTTTCTGCGCTTTAATAAGTTTAGAATTAAAGTTCATTTGATTTATATAATTTAGCTGGAAAATAATCAGTTATGAAATAAATTAAGGGGGAAGTTCTTTTCCTCCCTTAATAAAGTAATTTAATTTAAATCCTCCACCTCAATCCCATATAATAGAGTCGGCCATAAATCGGCCCCCAAATAATTGAGGAGTCGAAATATTGGTTTGTGGGATTGTTGTGACTCACAATTGGGTGCTCTTGCATGAAATTAAAAATATTTTCAATTCCCAAATACAAATCAAAACCCTCATAAAAAGAACGGGTTATTTGCGAGTTCGCTAATGCAAATCCGGGAGAATATTCTTTTACTTGATATTCAGTCGGACTATTTTTTGTTTCCGGTAATCGCTTTGGAGAAAACCACTGCAAAGTAATATCGTAAAGCATTTGCGCATCTTCACTTGATTCTCTTTCTGAAGTGAAAGCTAAATTAATAAACAGACGATGCTCGGCAACAAATGGTTTCTTAATCCAACTGTCATTAATTTTTTGCTTTACATCTAAATAACGATATGCGATTCTGGTATCGAACATATCAATTGGTTGAAAATTAATTTCCATTTGGAAACTATTTGAGTACGATCCATTCTTCAGCGATATAAATTCAATTTCATTTGCATTATCGAGATTTGCAACTATTTGATGCTCGAAGTTTGTTCGGTAAAAATCAATTGCAAAGTTTCCATCTCTATCATTAAAAATAAAATAGCGCGTTAAATTAATTCCATAATTCCACGCAACTTCATTTTCAAATCCGTAACCATAATCAGAATTTGCGTTTGTAATTTTATAATTTCTGTTACTCATGAAGTAAGAAATATTTTCCGAAAATATATTTTGCGAACGAGTTCCTTTCCCTGAAATTAATCTGATCACAAAATCCTCACTCAGTTTGTAACGGATGTGAATTCTTGGTGTAACAAATAGCCCATATAAATTATGGTTATCTGCGCGAAGTCCGGCAACAACCGAAACTTCTTTTTCGTTATCGAAAGTATATTCAAAAAATGCTCCCGGAACATTTTCGGTTCGCTTGAAATTTACTTTATCAAATGTTTCATCAAACTCATCGTAAAGTAAACTTAAGCCAGTGCGGAATTTATGATATGTATTATCAATTATTGATTGATAAATTAAATTAATGTATCCGGTTTTTTCATTTCCTAAATAATTCCTTGAACCAAGATTTGAGTTTTGTTGATACTCTGTTAATGACCATTGAAGCCCAATGCTTTGATATTGTTTTGCGGGAAAAATATATCCCATTTTTCCGTACAAACGAAATTGCTTTGAATTTAAATTCACAAGAAATGAATTTGAGTTATTTGTGCCAGCTTTTTTTTCATCATTTACATATTGTATTCCGAGTTGTCCTTCAAGACCAGTCAAATTTGAAAAATAAAATCGCTGAAAAATATTTGTTGTGTTGTAAGTTGGCATATCCAAAAATGAATCTCCATTCATATCAATTTTTTTTGTCTGCCCCGAAGTGTGTAGAAGTGTCATCGAAGAAATATTGTCGGTAATTTTCTGCCGATAATTAAAATTACCTTCCATGCGATAATCTTTATTACCAAATAAATTTAAAAACATTTTCGATTCTTCTTCATTTTGTGGTTTTCGGAGTTCAACATTAATTTGCCCCGTTATCGATTCATATCCATTTGCAACTGAGCCGACTCCTTTTGCAACTTGAATATTTTCAATCCACGTTCCGGGAATATAAGTAAGCCCAACATTTGAAGTAAGCCCACGTATTGATGGAAGATTTTCGGTTGTAATTTGTGTGTACGAGCCCGCAAGTCCGAGCATTTCAATCTGTTTAGTCCCCGTAATCGCATCGCTAAATGAAACATCGATTGATGGATTAGTTTCAAAACTTTCCGATAAATTACAACATGCAGCTTTGAAAAGTTCCTTCTCGGTCATAATCAAAAATTTTTGCGGAGTTAAATAACTTACCTTTGTTGACTGCACGCTCCCTTCAATTACAACTTCAGCAATTTTTTTTGGATCGGATTTAAGAATTACATTTAATTTTGTCTGATCATCAATTTCTAAAGTATCGGGAAGATAACCGATGTACGCAACAACTAATTTATTGCTTTTATTATTTGGTTGAAGTTTAAAAACTCCATGTTCATCTGAAATTGTACCACTTGTTGTACCAAGCCAGTAAACGCTGGCACCAATAAGTGGCGTAAATTCCCCTGTTTCGTTTTTTTCAATAACAACGCCTGTTAAAGTTTTATCTTGTGCATTAAGCGCTGAAATAAAAAGAACAAAAAGGAGAATAATAAACATTCTCATTTTAATCCTCCTTTATTTTTTAATTAAGTCGTTTAGTGTTCTTCAACGGTTCGATACAAACAACATCCGGGAAGTTCGTTGTAAACTTCGTCCTTTGCTTTGTAATGTTCTGTATCGTAACCAACAGCGGCAATTCTTTTTTCAAGAGAGTCGAGCGAAATACTTTTTTCGTTATAAACAACCGAAAGCATTTTACTTTTTTTATCCCATTTTGAATTATAAACCTCTTTTATTTTAAGAGATTTTTCGATTTTCTTTTTACACATTCCACAATTACCAAATACTTTGATTTCCTTTTTTTCTTTTGGAATAACTAATGTTGAAAAAAGTATTGTTAAAACTAAAAATAATTTGATTTTCATTTTATACCTCTAAATTTTTTTTGATTAATAAATTAGTTAATTAAAAAAACTACTAAATCAAAAAATTTTAAATGAGGTATGTGCAGTATAGCTTTTGCAGCGAGGCGAGTTTTGTTGGAGTGTTTTTTTCTAAAAATAAAACTTGTGAATATTGTCGAAAGAAATTGTTGGAGTGTTCAGTAGAAATCTTGCGAACACTTTTTTTATCAAAAGTTAAATTCTGCTTATCATTCTTTTTTTGTTCAGTATCGAGCTTAAAGTTTTTGAATTCATTTTGGCAACAATTATCTTTTTCACTCTTCTCCTCGCAGCCACAACTTATAGTATCGGAGTTTGAAGTATGAAATTTAATCGATGAAATTTCCCCAGCACATAAATGTGTAGAAATTAAATAACCAATACTTGTTGTTGTATAAAAAACTAAAACTAATGCTGAAATTAACTTATTCATTTCTGTACAAATGTAATTAACTATTGTTTAAAAGTAAAGCACTCCTACAATGAGCAGTTAACAATAAACAATTAGCAATTAACATTTTTATTAGT
>SXGR01256195.1_pt1 | contig 135612 bp, 216 predicted proteins | sample 3174711 | NCBI WGS metagenome assembly SXGR01 (sample SAMN11356860, study PRJNA531348) | freshwater metagenome | isolation source: freshwater sample F1-60 | place: China: Fuxian Lake, Yuxi | collected 2017-12-25 | reverse complement strand
AGTCCTAGCAATCCTTGGGGTATAGAAATAATAAATACTGTTTCTGACACACCTCCAGGTTATACTATTAGTGGTGAAGGTATATCTAACCCAGGACCAATTCTCTAATTATGCTAAGTGGAATATTCGAATGGGAAAACGAATTAGAACAATCTCACTATCCTTTAACTAAGGACATTGGGCTTAAGGCTGTTATTATAGACGCAAGCTTTCAACAGTTTGATAACTTTATTCCAGTACTAAAAAAAATAGCTGTGGTAGTCGATGCACTAACTATTACCATACAAACAGACGCAGGCAACATTACAGTTAATATAAATACGGCAGATGTACAGGGTACGGTTAAGAAGCTTGTAGCTAGCAATACTAGATACCTAGGATGTCTTACCTTAGGTACTGGTGTTACTGACTATATTAATAATAACGCAGGTACAGTACAAAATATTGCTGTTCCTTTCGTTTCTAGCTCCGTAAGAAGTGTGCCTTCCAAAGCAGGAGTTTATACTTTAGAAAAAGACTACGGCAGCTTGGAATTTTTAACGGATAATAACTTGTTTTTTGATGTAGTAGGACAAACAGTAACTTGGAATGCCTTACATACTCCTCCTATAGTACAGGTAGCATTAACTCCTCTTAAAACTATAAATGGCGTAGAACCAACAAACAATGCTATATCCGTGGAAGATTCTGATCTACTAAAAGTTACACAAGGAGTAGGAAAGTTAACGTTTAGCTTGGCAAACTCAGTGCTAAATAATACTATATCTCCTACACAAAATTACGAATAATAGATGTCTCAATATCAGATATTAGACTGGTTAAATGAAAATGCTAACAGGGCCTACCCCTTAAAGCAGGGTGAAGCCCGTACGCTTGGAGGTACAGATATCTCGTTTGACAAGATATTACTTGATGCAAATATAGTATACACCTCTGGTTCTTTAGATTTACCTAACGAGGCTACACTTGACAATTTTACTGTGTCTGGTAATACAGTGACTGTGACGATAAACGGTCAAACCGCTTTTACATTTAATAAGTCCACAGTAACTTATCCAGCTTATATTTATAACAACATAAGCTTATTAGTTATTGGTGAAGAAGTTCTAAATGTAGTAAACGGTTCTTATGCATTTGATGCTAAGTTCGAGCCCTCAGTAGTATCAGATTTCAGAGGAGCTTGGAAAGGTGTAGAATCCATTACTGTAGAAGATAGAGAAACTGAGTTGGATGAGGAATTAACTGGAGAAATTATCTGGGAAGAGGGCTACCAAATAGGTATAGCTGTACCAAGCAACAATCAGATAAGCATTGTAGCTAACTTTGTCAATGGAGACATAGCTCCTTGTGGATTAAACTTATTTGACTATCCAGAAGATTGTGATGAAATTATTGCCTTCATAAATGGCGTGACAGTTCAGAGTAATCCAGGTAAATTTGAGTTTGTGCCTAGCGGTAATGTCGTAATTTATGAAGACTCAGAGAATCATAGAATATATATAGGGTTGAATTTTGATCCTAACGACTTATGCGAACACCTATTAACCAACCCATCAGAACCTAACGTATTATAATGAAAAAAAGAGTCATTATATCTTCAATGCAAAGCTTGATCCAGCTATTGACACAGAACGAGAGTCTGTATCAGGTATCAGTATTTGCTCCTCTTAAAGAAGCAATTGAAAAATCATCTAAGAACATCAGTGGAGCTACTTGCTCTCCTTGTGAAAAGAATCGTATATTAAAGACCTATAGACCGGCTTTTGATGCTGCTCTGACTTCGTTACAGCAGGCTGATAAAGATCAAATAAAACAGATTTTAAGTGTAGATGAAGTTTGTTATTATACAAAGAATGAACAGGGAGCAATGGTATTAAACTGCGGCTAAAATATATGCAAACACTGCCTGAATCAAATCATAGTACTTACGTCATACCTGGAGTCAGTGAGCTAACAGGAGTATACCAGGACGCGCCCATGTTTGATCAGGGAGAAGATGTTATACTATACTTTAGACTAACAGTTGATAAAGAGCCATTGACTGTAGAGAAATACGAGCTTGAAGCTGTAGTAAAGAAGCATCCTTCTGCTAGTAACATCTTGTGGAAAGGGCTTTTAAACGTAGGATTATACACAGGCACCACCGCAGGCTACTACTATGTATTAATGCCTTCTTCTGCTTCTGGTCTATTCTTACCTGGACTATATTACTTAGATATAAAGGCTACTGAGAAAAAAGGGACAGGTAAACTGGTTAAGGACGTAACCTTTACAGCTGCTTCTTACATGTTTTCATTAAAGCTATCAGCAGGCTCTCCTAATCCACAGCTAAGGCCTAGTGTGGTTATAGAGGTAGCTTATAACCCTCTCGAACAGGTACATACTTATACTGTCTCTAAGGTTGAGCCTACCCTGCCTACTGTGGTTGATATAACAGCCTAGGCCTCCCTCCCCCCTCCATTAGTATTATCCCTAAGTAATAGGTATAATATATTGATTCCAAGGGTTATAACTGCCAGCTGAATGGCTGGGTAACAACAGTTGTGACATTGGATGCCTTACCGTTCCAGCCACAAACACACACAAACGTTATGAAAGTTCAAATCAACAAACACGTCGGTCTCCGTGGAATTGCGTCAGTGATCGAGCTCGTGACGGTCGCGTGCGTCGGTCTGTTGTTGGTGTTCACCGGGATCACCTACTTCAGCAAGCCCAAGACCACCAACCTGAACGAGCTCTCGGATCCTACGAAGGTCGCGAAAACGCCGGAGCAGGTCTTGCGCGTGCAGCTCACGCACATGCAGACCAGCGCGGCGGGCATCTATAGCCAGCAGCGCGCGCAGCTCGTCCAGCAACTCCAGGGGACGAAAGACCCCAAGGAGATTGCCACACTGATCACAGCGATCACGGGACTGGACCAGCTTGGCGCGGCCTCGCCGGTCAGCACTCCGGCAAGTCAGCCCGGGAAAAAGTAAAGATCAACCTTCACGTCCGCGGCCTTCAAACGCTGCGCACGGTGGAGGAACGGAGAGACGCATTGGTGGGGAAACCCGCCAGTGCGTCTTTTCTTATCTATCCTCTATATGAACAAAGATACCTCTTTCTTTGCAAGACGAATGACACTACGCCGTGACGAACCATTAGGTAAAATGGTAATAGTCATGAGAGGCATTGCTGGATCAGGAAAGTCCACAAAAGCCCAAGAGTTTAAATCAACATTAGGAAGTGCAGTACTGATTGTAAGTGCTGATGACTACTTCATGATTGATGGACAATACCAGTTTGATCGTTCTAAACTTGGATTAGCCCATGCCTTCTGCCAACGAATTGTTCAGGAGGCTCTTCAAAAAGAGCCAGACAACGGTATCCATACTATCATTGTAGATAACACAAACACTACTCGAAGAGAGGTATTAGTCTATGCCAGGTTGGCTCACCAGGCTGATGCTGAGTTTGACATGCTCTACTCTGACGCTCCTTGGGCGATGGATGTAGAAGAATGCACAAAGCGGAACCAGCATGGTGTTCTTAAAGAGTCTATACAAGCCATGAAGGATAGATTCTGGAAGTATGGAGAACATCCATCTTTACATGAAATAATTAATGGAGACCCCCCCTTAGAGAACCCCGCTTCCTAAGGTATAATAACATATCGAGCGGTTTAATCTTTAGTGGTAAAACGAAGCAGGCTTTGTTCCTGCCGATCTGCCCAAAGACAACCAATCGGTGTTTGAGACATATGCAAGTAGAAAGCAGCCGGACTTCCGGTCTGGCCACGTCTAGGGGCCTAAGCCTAAAGCCATAAGCATATTGCTGTGGCTGCAGACTTGCATTGCGGCCGCAATAGGTATAATCAGGGTAGTGCTAGCTAACCTGAAAACCCTAACTACATGTAGAACACGTATCACGCCAATGGGTGCCAGGTAGCCCTGCAGCTGGTCCACGCCGTTCACAAATACATGTGGCATGTCTCACTACTTTCTTTGCTTACTGTTTGAGGCTATCGGTAGGCAGAGCAGTCTAACCTAAAGCCTAACATTCCACCACACACACACATCAGATGGCTACCAAGCTATACAAAGGAAAAAGCGGTCTGTTTCTAGTCACCTCGACACCACGCGGCTCGGAGACGATGAACGCCGCAACTGCCGGTCATGGCCCCAGGAAGGTCACTGGTAACGCCCGCAGGGCGCTGCTGGATGAGCGCGCCCCTGCAACGGCGGACATCCGGTCATGGCATCCTCCTGAAGAGTTGGCTCGGATGGCAATGCCAGCCTAGTATAACATTGCAAAAAGAAGGTCAAGCACAGGTTGTGTCTTGGCTCTTTTTTAACTTTCAACTTAATGGACCAAATTACTTATAACAAAATTCAAGCAATACTTGATGAGTGTAATTTTTGGGATTTAAACCTCATTAGCTATATGCGTGAGCTTTTTCCTAATTATACTTGGCGAATTGCTAAAGATGGAGAGATCACATCTAAACCAATACTTAATTGGACTATAGAATATGAGTCCATAAAAGGAGAAGACAAAGTTAAAACAATCATAGCCAGGAGCAAACATGAGCGACGAGACAAAACAACCAGAAAGTAAGCTTTCAGAAGAAGCCACAAAAACTTCTGTGGAAAGTTTAATAAAGAAAGTAAAGGTAGGTGAACTCCTACCCGGCCAGCCAGCTCTTTATGATGGCAGGCCCTGCGTCCGTCTATACTTTCCACCAGAGTATATGGAAGGTTTAGATGATGACCAAAAAGTAAAAATTCCATTGATGTCCATTGATGGCAAATTGCAGCATAAGCGGGAAGACATTTCCGCTCTAGTATCTGCCGTGGCCTGGGTTGAGGCTGACCGTGATGCAGAGATACCTCCTTTGATAGTTAAAAAGAAAGGCGAAAATGACGAGGAAGCGATACGTCGCTCTCTCAAACTTCCAGCTGACTTTGATTTATCAAAACTTCCAAACCTTCTTAAAAGGAGTTCTGCAGCTGATCTTGCTCTCGATGATGGCACCAAGAAAGAGATTGATGATGCTCTTGACGGTCTCGTTCGCAAAATGTCTGATGGCTCTCTTGAAGTGCCTAAGATGGAAGCCCTTCGTGTATCGTTTGAAAGAACGGCCAATCCTAAAGAACTCGTTACCGCTGCGGCTTCAATGCTACGGCTTGCCTATGCGTTTAAACTCACACCAGAAAAAGTGAATCCAAGAAAAATTGAGAAACACGAAATAAACTTTCAATCTTTAAGTGGTGTTATCTTACTGGTAACCCTCGTCAATGCAGACTTTGCTTTGCACTATTTTACCAAGGTGTTCGGAGGGAAATGGGCAAAGCACGATAAAACAGTTCCTGATGGCTTCGCCGCTGCATTGGCTGGCAAGTTTGAAGAACTTCCTTTAACTAGCTCAGAGGGCAAAATCCTATTTGGTCTTGGTGGACCAGCATGGGTATTATTTGAGCCCGAAAGTAATACTCAAGTAAATGAAATCAAACAAACCAATTAGGTTAAGTGTTACTCTTTTGATTACTATAGCTATAACATTAATGCTGATCGGCTTATTTGGAGTGACAGCAGTAATATTAAAGCGAGAAAAAGTTAAATCTGAAAATACACAATCAGAAGTTCAGAAGCCTCCAGTCAAAGAAACAATGTCTGCTCATGAACCTAAGGATAAAGAGCGGCCTGTTGTTCGTAAGACGGTGACCTTTGGTGAGGCTGTGGTTGGTGTATTTACATTTGACAAAGAAGTAATTAAGCAGCTGCAATTTATGGATGTGGCTATAGGGTTGATAGCCATTTGTATATTACTTAATATTTTAAAAGATTTATTTTTCTCTAAGGATTGACCTATGAATGATGAACCAAACCCTCAGCGAAATTGGACTTTGATCGTCCTGTCTGTGCTATGGCTATTAACGCTGGGCATGGTACTGGAATTCAGGTCCAGAACATTACTTGGTATAAATGCAATATTGGCAATCATTGTTTTAGGATATGCCATTTATTTGACAGTAGTGGGCGTGAGGCATCCTTTCAGCAGAGAAGTCACAAGAAGTGGCAATCTTGGCTGCGAAGGGCGAAAAAGAAAAGCTTACTCTTGAAGCTGAAGGCAAACTGAAAGCAACGCTGGCACAAGCTGAAGGTGTCCTTGCTCTTGGTAAGTCAGAAGCTGAAGCTCAAAAGCTTAGGCTCGAAGCCTATGCTGTTCAAGGCACAGATGCCTTCGTTACCGTGGAGGTGGCCAAACAGATGGCTGAAGTCTTCCGAGGAATACAGGGCTACCTGCCTGGTGATATGAATGTCACCTTGCTCAGTGATAGTTTTATGAAAGGAGTGACTGGTATGATGAATGGTGGAAGGGAGCTTATGCGCCTACTGCCAACACCAGCGCCACTTGGTCCTATCATAATAACTCCAGCGACTAAGTCAGTGAAGTAATTACATTTTGTGGGGAGGGGAGGTTGAGACTAGTTCTTGGCCTCACCTTCCACAATGAAATTTAACAAGGCGTTATAGTTAAACTTGTTGATAGCTTCTAATATATAGTTCTGAAAGTTAATAGCTACAATAGGAACACCAATACCATTTTCCATAAAGAAGTTAACCATCTCCTTCATGAAGCACCTTGAATTGAGAAAGTTCTTATTCTCGATTTCAAATGGATAAACACCGTCATTACAATATATATGACCTATCCTATAAAATTGGTTCTTCTTCTTGGTTACACCATTGATCCTAATTGAGAAGTTAGTAAACTCTTCAGTTACGTTACTATGCTCGATATAATAACGATTGTCTTTCATTATAACCTTCATATCAGCAACAGTTACTTCGTCCTGTTGTTGTACTTTCCAGTTATCCATTAGAGGTAACTTGAACTTCTTTTCAAGCTCTTCTACTTGCCTTTTGGTAAGCACTCTGAGGTGATTCTTTACATCCTCTTGTTTTCCTTGTTGTATAATATGGTCTATTAGATCTTTAGATATTCTGGTTTGTTGTGCTTCTACCCAGATCTTTAAACATTGAGATATAGGCAAGGAAGGACTGACAGCAGATACTCCTTGGTTCCAATAGTCACATTTATAATCCCAGGTATATCCTGTAGTCTTAGCAAGATCATTTAAAGAAGGTACAATGCAGGTGTCTAGTGTTCCATACCATCCGCGCTCAGAATAGCTGGCAGCAGTAACACGGTCGTTAATGTCAGAAATTTTAGCTACTTCAAACGAGCATGGATGTAATGGTGTACAGAACGAAGGTATTAACATTCTATTTTGGGCTTTCTCTACCCATTCTATTCTTCCAACCAGCTTATGAGATGTAATGTTTTTTGTTACAATTCCTATGCCTGCTTCTATTAACTTACCTATTCCTAGATCATTAAGAAATTTAACACAAGGAATAGCCGCTTTCTTAACATAGATCTTTCCTTGTTGAACTTCTGCCACAGCTAGTTTCCAAGCTATGGTATTAGATAACAAAGACATGTAGCTAGTATTAAGTCTTGATTGTACATGTTCAGAATATTGTATGCCAAAGTCTAGATGTTGCCTTTCATCTTTGACGAAGCGTTTGTATAACAATACCCTATCTTTGTCTGGAAACATTTCAAAGATATGCTTTATTTCTGTCCTATTCCTGTTGTAAGCAAACCAGCCAAATTTAGGCAACTTTATAAACTCGTAACCTTTTATACCATCTGCCTGGCAAACAGAAGGGAGGTTAACTTTTGAATTGAACTCGAAGACATTCATTGTTATAGTTAATTATTAATATATGAAATTAAACATAGACCAAACTACAGACTTTTCTACTCGTGAACTGTATCGCTACCTAGATGGTAACGATATACCTGGATATGTCAAGGAGGCAGAGCTTGATACTCCAGAAATTACTAATAAATATGGTGGTGAGGCCTTCGCCGATAAAGTAGGCAAAACCTTTCCAATTATCTCACCAGCAAGTACTTATGTCAGCAATGCGTATTTCATCAATAAGAGAGCGTCTCTTAGTAAAATTTGGGGAAATGAATACACCGAGAAGGTAGCGCAGAGAATTGCTGATGCGGGTGCTTTGTGGAATATTTCATCAGACCTCAGCTCTTATAGTGATAATCAGCTTAAGAAACTCGCCACAGATTATAGCTCCAAGTTCGTCTTCACCAAAGAGGTAGAGGACCAGAGTATTGAGCTATATCCAGTAAAGACAGCTGAAGATTTTGTGAAGGCCGCTGAAGACTTTAACCGAAATGTTAACCGCTATCCTTTCTCATGGCGTGCTGATATGGCAAACAATTTTGTTAAGATGGCTAAGGATTTTGGAGTAGACGAGTTGCCTGACCTACTATGCAAATATGCTGGATTGATGTATCCTGATGCAGACTTGGTAAACAAGGAGATTTGGAGAAGATCAACCAAGCTCGCAGAAGACAAGCAAGCAGGTTATATTTCTACGTTGACTAAAGCAGTAGAAGCAGCATCCACAGTAGAAGACTTTCAAAAGATAGCTGAGTCTATGGCCTCCTTGGAGAAGGAAGCAGGCATACACTATCAAGGTCAAGATTATAAAACATTAGGAGATCCTGTTGATAAGATCTTCACTCTTACATTAGACAAAGTTGCAGAAATGCTTAACCTTGTTGAAATGGGAGGACATAAATATCAAGTACAGGAACTAAAGAAAATTTCCAGTGCTGTGTATAAAGAAGCGTTCGGCATTGATATTGATGTCTCTAGCGACGCACAACTTCATGAAGTTTTACCTACTATGCCAAGGTCGGATGTGGCTCTATTTGAAGAGCTCAGTGGTGTAAAACCTATAGTATAATTATCAATTGTTAGAGTTTGAACAAAGGCCTGCCTAATAAGCAGGCCTAACGCTTTATGCCACATAGCAATTTTTCGAACGACATGCAGAATTGGCTCTCTAGGAGTCAGGTTAAGCAGCAGGATATACAAGAAGCAGCAGGCAAAGAAGCGGTTACGTTCCGCCTGCCTGGGTTGCCTACTATTAAAGTTAGGAAGATGACGAATTGTAAATTTGATATACAGGTCCTCGGCCGAGAATTAACAGCCGAAGAACAAAAAACAGTAATAAACTATCTTATTAAAGAAGGGTTTATTTGTCCTAAATCTGCAACTGATGAACTCGACGAAGAAGACAATTAATAAATTATGGGAATGGATATTACGGCGGTAAATCCAATAATTAAAAGCAACAGATCATTCAGATTCAATGTTTGGGCTTGGAGGCCTGTGAATTTGATGTTAGATCGCGTGTCCGAAGCTCATGGTATTGCAACTGGTGACATGAGTTATAACGATGGCGCGGGGCCTAAGAATGACAAAGATGCCAAGCTATTAGCAGATGGACTAGAATCCATTTTAAAAGATATTACAGATGAACAATCTTTACGGTTAAATAAAGATATGGTGTTGTATATAAAAGACAACATTATCTATATGGACTCAATGTCCATTTCCACAGCAGTTGAAGTAGCTACAGGACAAATAGTTTCCAAACAAACGTTTGTAAATGACAAAACTAAGATAGAGGAAATAAAACCTCTCTATAGTGTATCTGTGGCAGGAGTGATTAAATTTATTGAATTTATTAAAAATAGCCAAGGCTTTAAAGTATGCTAGGTAAATTTATAGTATTTGATGGACCTGACGGTTCCGGCAAAAGCACATTAGTCCGCAAGCTTTCTGAACATCTACGTAAGCAGCTACTAACTGTAGTAGATGTCAGAGAGCCTGGAGGTACTTGTTTAGGAGAAAAGATTAGACAAATTATTAAAGAATCTCCGGTTGACTGTCCAATGTCTCCGAAAGCAGAGATCTTATTATTTAACGCATGTAGGACGGAGTTAATAAGCCATGTTGTTAGACCAGCTCTAAATGCTGGTGAGATAGTAATAGCAGATAGATACTATCATTCAACCTTGGCCTATCAGGTGTTTGGTAGAAAAATGAGCTTGTTGGATACCTATGATATTATCAGGTATGCCACTGAAGGGCTTGAGCCAGATTTGGTGTTCATCGTTGACGCTGGCCATGAAACTTGTCTCTCCCGTACAAGAGGTAGAGCAGCAGGAACAAACGATGAAAAAAGATTTTTGATAGAAAGTAAAGAGTACTTTGATAGAGTACGACAAGGATATCTGACTTTAGCTACGTCTGTTAATAACGTGGTTGTTTTAAACGGGGAAGAAACCGAAGAACAAGTATTTTTAAAGGTGTTAGAACACATAAAACATCTCAATTTAAACTAATGCAATTATTTATAATACTAGGATTAAAAAAATCCGATGGTTTAAACTTGTCTTTTAATCCAACTGTTTTGGATGCATTTAACGATGAAACAGCGGTTGGAGTAATTGAAAAGCAGTTAAAACTATTTAAAAGCAACATAGCATATTCTAATGTTTCTTTGGTGAAGATGAACATTAGAGATAAAGATCTAGCCAAGGTAATGCTGGAACAACCAGATTTGTTTGGTGAAGGCCTTGAACGGTTAGATATTAAACAAGGTAAAATTTGTGCTAGTATTCAAGATTAAACCAAAGTAGTATTTGTTTTGCGGGGTGGCGCAGCCCGGTTAGCGCGTGTGGCTCATAACCATAAGGTCACTGGTTCAAATCCAGTCCCCGCAACCAATACTTTCCTCCTTCAAATTCTATGCCTATTGCCGTGACGAGATGCTCAAAAGTATCTGTAAGTAATACTGACTGGGGATTTTCCTTCAAAATTGACAATGATGAAGAAGCGAAAAGTCAGACAAAGAAAAAAATTTTAGTGGAACTCCGTGGCAGGACTGGTGCAGACGGTGCTTGCTTTAATTTGTTAAGTGCAGAAGAGCTGCAACAATTCCTGGAAACAGGTAAAATAATGCTGCAACATTTAAAAGATGCTCAAGCATCTGATGATCATATGACTGTTCAATTGAAAAGTGTTTAAGTTTCCGCATCGCAGCAACAACAAGAACTCCTATGGACCCAATCGTTCCCTCGACAGCACCCGCAGTCGCACTACAAAGCACTCCCACAGCCTCAGCAATCAGCCTGCTCCTAGCAAGCGTCGCGAGCGTCACTGCTGATCAGGTCAGACAAAAGGTGGTTGACACCCTCACCACCGCCGAATTGGACAAGCGCTCCACGGCCGTGCTCAAAGGCCTCGAACTATTCAAAGAGGCACAAAAGGAAAACGCCAAGGCCAGCAAGCCCGACGTGCAACAATTCGACATCAAGGGAGTGGTCACGTCCTCTTCCTACTCCAAGCCCGCCGCTGAAGCGGCGAAGAAGGCCGGTGAGAAACTCACCAAAATCGAGAACGCGCTGAACAAAGCGATTGAATCTGCAGACTTCTCAAAGCTCTATGAGCTCACCAACAGTGGCAAGTCCGGCGGAGGAGCTGCTCCTGCAGCTGCCGATGCTGGTAGCTCGGAGAGCTGACGAACGCCACGCTGAAGTAATCGCCCTGACCTTGCAGGCATTGGAAGATCCTTTGCCTGACAAGGCTCAGGCGATTGCCTCTTCATGTGGAGTTTGGTTTAAAACTTTTAAAGAATTTTCCAGCTGGCTGGCCACAAAGAACGCCAGCTATAATGCAATGATGGAAGCTGAGGTTTATTGGAACCCTGGCAAGGCCGATAAAGTAATTGATGACCTTTTTCCATCGGGAGTAATAAATTGTTCCTTGAACACCTTGATCAAAGTAATGGACAACGGCAAGGTGGATACAAGCGAACTAGCGACGCTGAAGGCTCTCACCGAGATGCTCAAGCCCAGGTGGAAAGCGGCAAGCTTGCCACCACATATAGCAACTCCAAGCTATCTACAAATGATCAAGGACATAGAAAATCCCAACCAGATTCGTCTAAGCGGACAGAGCTTGTCCGGGGGGAATATTCCGGACGCTGTGACCTTGTTTCAGACTACGAGTCAAGTTGGAGCTCATATGCTGGGTAATAGCTGTGCAGTATTATATTTCCATCCTATAAATGATCCGATGGGTATTGGCTATAATGTGCAAGTCACAGTAGAAAACTACATTGCCATAGTCAGATTTTATACTTTGTTAAAACAACGAGAACATCGCCGTGCAAGAACATCTTATCGTGCGATGAACGGTAGTGATTACATACTAGTCAAACATAGCCGCGAAGCTATGTCTGTTTTTGAGTATGCCTTAGTCAAAAGAGGCAGCTGTGATCTAGATCAAATCAAGGAACTAAGGAAACAGGTTAGTTAACGCTAGCTTTTTCTAGTTATCTATATGATAATTACTTTAGGTTGTTTGTCATTAGGGAGGTTGTAGGAGTAACTTAGCTAATGAAACTCCGAGGGGATGCGTTGGTTGCTAGGATCCACTGTGGCCGCATCAGGTGATAAACAACTTCGATCTTTCTAATACGGGGGTGCACTGGTATCGAATGTATTGTAATACGGACGATTGCAAGCAGCGGATGATGGTTGGCCGCTTAAACTATCCATCACAAATAAACGCTAACACGTTTGCCCTAGCTCCCAGCCTAGCTGAAGCTGATGCGATCCTCGCATCTGCCGAAGTTGAAGTTGAGAGCGAACTCGTCCTGGCTTAATCGCTGGATGACATCTGCCCTTAGACACCTCTATAAGGGGTCAGATGACACTAGAGGAGTAGTTGACAGATTGGTGCCTACGCAAAGCTGTCAGCGAGAATTGTTCAGAAGGCTAGTTCGCTAGTCTGGCTAGGTTTGAGCCAGAAGCTTACGAGATTAAACAAACCTAAGCTTGTAGCGGTTGTCAGTTAAACAGTACATGACGCGGGTTCGACTCCCGCCACCTCCACCACTTTATTAATACATTACAAATTCAAATAACATCTCATGTTCATCGACAAATACTATCTAGGTGCTTACCTTTTATGTAAAAGAGGAAAAGAGCTTAAAAGCTCTAGGCCACCAGACAAAATTAAATTTTCATTCTGCGCTACTTGTAATAATAGCTTCGCTTTCATAGTGAACTTTTGTTCTAAGTGTGGATCCAAAGCAGAAGTGAGAGAGCTAACAGAACCTAGAGATTTCTGCCCATCGGAAATCTATAAAGAACATTCGTTAGGGACTTTCCTTAACTATACTTTCTCATTAAGATTATTGGATGATGCTAGCTCTAAAGATACTAGTATTCATGACATCTGGATCCCAAGCCCAGCCAGTCCTGTCGGAGTTGTCTTCGATAGTATGGGATCAGGCCTCCAACTATCACCCTACCCAGGTGAAGGAGGACTGCACTATGCCATGGAATTAGCTAACATTAATCCAAGTGTACAGAAACAGGAACTTGTAAGGTTGTTTGAACAGCCCATACAGGTATTGCTGACCAAGTATGAAACCGTTGCAGCTCATTTTGGATTCTTAAAGCTGTCTTCGGAAATACTGGTTCACGCAGAGTATTTAATTGGTAATTCAGCGGCTCCGTTTTTAAGTAGCCGTTTGGATCCAATACAACTTCCTGGTCTTACACAAGCAGCAGTGCCTGCGGCTGCCAGCTAACTGATTAAGATTCAGTTTTTAAAACTAATAATTGTCGGTATATTGTATAGTGGGTATTAGCTCAACGGTAGAGCGGTGGCATAACAATTGAAGCCATAGGTTGATGTTCAATTCCTCAGTACCCTGCTTTTTGTACGTTAGATGTAATGGTGTAACGGTAGCACGCCTTCGATAGAGAGGAATTATAGTCTTCTCTTGGACTAAATGTGTAACGACTTATAGTTGTTATGTGTGAAGGAGGTTTAGGTTCAATTCCTAATTTTATAATATGTGTAGTCAAACAGTCAAACAAGAGAGGTCTTACTCATGGTCCAGAATTAAGATCTCTCCTTTAAATTAATGTCTGAACAAACTGTCGTTGTAACTTCCGACCTCAAGTATATTACAAAATCTCTCTCTAAGGTTGCAGTACAGGAGTTATTTTGGTATTGGGGTAATAAATTTAGAATGATTGGGAAAGAACCCGACACGCTAAAGTTTAAAGTATATAATCTTAATACTAGTAAAGTAGAGTTGCTATTTGGTCATTTCCAAGTAAACACCTCTTTAGACATAGGCAACGAAGGACTGGTCACTAACAATCTTTCAGAACCTGTGTTTGTTCCTAAAGAACCAACTACAGTAGTTACTATTAAAATTGATGAAACAAACATGAGAGTTGTTCGCATATGACCGATAAACAATTCTTAGCCATTATTAAAGAGTCAGGAGCTGCCATTGTCATATACCATGATACGAAACAGGCTCCTGCATTTGGATTCTCTTTTCACAAAGTATGTATTCTTCTAGATGCTAAAGTTACGTTCGCCAAATTTTTAGCTAACCTTAAAAAGAAAGCTGCCAAGCATAAATGGCATGTGTTATCTGATTATAAAATACCCAACACCAGAAGTGGTTGGTTCTTACTTGGGAACGTAGCAAAGAACTGTATAGCTGAGGAAGTCATAGCACATATGATCGAACCCAGCACAATCTTGGTATAGGTATATACTATAGCCTCTCTCCTTATTTACAACCTTTCAACTACAGCTTATATTGACAAACCTAATGTTCAAATGCCTATCGTTACTTACAATTGTTGTTTTTGTGATAGATCTTCTGTAGATAAAGAAACAATCGAAATCTGTGAGGAGAGACATAAAAAGTTCCTGTTTAACATGAGAGTTAAGAGCGCTAACTTTACTGAAAATGACTCTGGAATACCTGAATACTTGGAGATAGTAGATTTTGTAGCTGGTAACATAAGAATCTACCGATACCATGACACTAGAAAGTTCTCATTAGAGACTACTGATAATAAGACTAATTACGATCACAATGGAAATTCATGGTAACTTATGAAAAACATTAATCCTTTCCCAATTGGTGGAAGATGCTATTACAATGGCAATGCTTCTAACAAAGGAAGAGCCTATTTGTCCCTTCCTAGAAGAGGTATGACTGCTACTGTGGTCAAATCTGTAAACTGCAATGGTCGTGTTACTGTTAGATTCGATGGCTTAAGAAAGCTTTATTCTATTCATAATGAGGATCTATCTGTACAAGAAACTAAGTTCTATACTATCATTCATCCAATTCGTCCTATATGATATGCCAATGATATGCCAAAGAAAAATAAATTAAATACAGCTGAAGAAGAAGCAAGAAAAGCTGCGTTGAGAAGTCTCACTTATCAGATTGGCTTTCACCTTATTAGAAGGGTTTGTTGTCATTATGCTTTGGGACTGGACTCAGCTGTAATAAGAAACAGCCCTAAGACAAATGCTTATGAATTTAGTAATTACATAGTCACAACCACATTTGGAAGTGATCATCCTATTATTAGGAAAGCATACCAAGTTACTGAAAGAGATGTAGCCTTCTCCACCTTCTATCAAGAGAACATCTTTTCTTGTGATGAAATAGAGAGATGGAAATGCAAGAGCCACGAAGAAGTTAAAGCTAGATTACTAAGAGAGCTGACTGAGACTCTTCTAACAACAAATGATTTTCGCAATCCAGGAGCTTGTTACTACATATCTGTTCTAGATATTGGAATATTGAACATCCTAGGCCAATGGAGGATCTATTGGAACTGTGGTCTTCAAGATAGACATGCCTACGATCTATCAGAAGATAAGCGTATAAATAAATATAGACAACATCTATGGTTGTCTAAGTTATGCTTTGGTTATAATGCTCTGCAAAAGCCTGAGTATATACATTATGAAACAAGGCTAAAGAAGGACTGTGCTCCTCACGCCGAAACACAGTGGCGCAGGAAGAAGTTCCAATTCAAGAAAGAATTGATTAATGATGTATATCATATTATGAAGAACGTCAACGAGGGCTCTAACTAATCAATCATGAACAAACCAGTAGGGATCATGGCTAGCTGTCATGAACTGGAAATGGCAGGAGCTAAAACGTTAAAGGTAACAACTGAGCAAATAATTGACCATGCTAGGAAGCTCTTAAAGCCTGGCTACGCATTCCAACGTCAAATAGCTGCCTACACCACGTTACGCAATGAAAAGCTCCTGGAGGACTCCACAGGCAGCCTAAACGATGAATACGTAATTGCTGCAACAGGCTTCGTTCTAAACTTTGGAGATGTTAAGACTTATCTATATAAGTGCATAATAACTGAGCTAGCATATAAAAGCTTACCTAGAAATTGCATATCTGATCTGTTCGTATCCAGGATGAATGTTTCAGACATAGTACATCTAACAGATCAAGCTCTTGCTACAGGTTTGAATCTGATAACTCATTTCTATAACCTTCCTGTTGTTGATATAGATCCAGGATGGTTATATGGACCAATTAGAATATCTGAGAAAAGTGCAGATAAAGGTAAAGAGGTAGCAAGTCTAATACTTGATCTCAACTGTGCAGGGATAAATGACATTGAATATCATGTAAATAGACTGCTGGTAGCGTTAACTAAGAAGTCCTCCTCAGGAATGTTCTTCAGAGTACAAGGTTTTAATAATGTAGTATTCTTCTTCATTGCAGGTGGTAAATGGTGGATATATGAAGATGACAATATGTCTCTGGTAAGAAGAGAGCATCCTGAAATAATGAATAATTCAAAGTTCGCAAAGCTGTTAGAAACCGTTCTCGCCTTCAAACCTTAAGTTGTCCCTCAAGTTGTATGACCATCAACGACGCACTAGGAGAGTGCTGCTCCAATCAAGTCTCAGAAATTGGAGCAGCACTCCTAGCAAAGCTATCAACTCAGTTTCCTAGTTTTGGTATTAGTATACAGTCCTTCTTTCGAGATAACACCTACGACTCTGGATACTTCAACAGTGTATACCAGTCTGCAGTTTCAACTAAATATTTGATGCAGTTAGTATCCTCTATACTTCAGAACTCTCCAGCTCAAATTAAGAACTCTGTACAGATAGAGAAATACATGCTTCATCGCTGTGATAAGCTAACTGTTATTAATGCTGTTGGAGAACTAAATGAAACATATGCCTAGTTTGCATAATTATTTCCATCTCCAGGCTTCTCACTATTATAAAGGAGTCAACTTTGGAGATCCGGAACAACATAATGTAAGGGTCATAAGAATATGAGATTCTTTAGCATACCTACGTTAACTGCCATGAAAGTGCCTCGCTTACGTAAGCTGGCACAGAACAGAAAAACTCCTTTGTTATATATAGCTGGACATGATAGTAAGTCAAAAGGAGCGTTAGTCCTTGCTATAATGGAACAACAAAAGATACATGAACGTAATAAATTAAAAGTCAAAATACCTAAAGTTAGTAAGGTTAAGACAACTAAAGATTTCAAAATTATAATGGACCTTGAAGACAACCCCTGACCTATGGAATTATTAATCACGCTGTTAACCTTGGAATCTGTATTCTGGCTGACGGTAACTGCTGTAGTATTCTCTGTGCTCGCAGTCCGAGCCATTGCCACTGAATCGTACGTGTTTCTCAATATTGCACTAATAGTTACATTGGCCTTGTGTCATTCAATATTCAAACATATCTCTTTGGTCAATTTCCTCTGGGGTTGTGTTGGCTATGTTGTTGTTGGTTGTGGCTGGGCTTATTTTAGATGGGGCAACGAGCAAAGACATTAATTCTTGAATATAAAGAAAACCTAGAAGAGCTCCAATCACCAGCCACAACTCCTGGCTTTAACCCTCAACGCGGGCGCGAGTCTCTTTACAGCAATTTAATGTATACTTTAAATCCTTATAATAACAAAGCTCGTGTGGTTCATTGGCTGGCGTATTGGCCGTTCAGTGTACTCGACTTTATATTTACAGATCTGTTTGATCTTGTTTATAAGAAGCTTGTGTTAGTGCTACAGAACTACACAGAAAATTTATTACAAAAGCACAAGATCGAAGCTCCACCCTCCGATCCTCATCAGCGATAAACACGAACTATATATGGATAACAAAATCCTATTAGACATATGCTTAGCTATAGCCTCAAGGGGAGGCAGAGCGTTGCTGGTAGGCGGATGTGTCCGTGACCAGTTATTAGGTAAAAGATTAGACGAGATTAAAGATTTTGACCTTGAAGTCTTTGGTTTAAGTTATGATGAAATAGCTTCAACCTTAGGAGCTAATGGCCAATTTGAACTAGAACACGTAGGGCAGTCTTTTGGTGTTCTTAAGATTAAAGGATTGAATGTTGACATCTCCATACCTAGACAAGAGGTAGCAACCGGTGTAGAACATACATCATTTGATATATCTTTAAATCCTAATCTAACAATAGCTGAAGCTGCTCAGCGTAGAGACTTCACTATTAACGCAATCTATTATGATCCTATCACATGTCAGCACATTGATCCAATGGCAGGCATAGAGGATTTACATAGTAAAATACTTAAACCCTGCAGTTCTAGATTTGTAGAGGATCATCTACGAGTATTAAGAGCAGCTCAGTTCATGGCTAGGTTTGGATTCATAGCTTCAACGTCCTTGCTTGATATGGCTAGAACCATGACTCAAGAGCATCTATCGAAAGAGAGACTCTTTGAAGAGTGGTCCAAGTTGCTATTGAGAGGAATTGATATCAAAACAGGCTTGGAATTTTTAAAACAAGTTGGATGGATAAAGAGATTCTATCCTGAACTTTATAATTTAATAGGTTGTAAACAAACACCAGCTCATCATCCAGAAGGAGATGTTTGGGAACATACAACATATTGCCTCAATCATTTTGCCTCTAAAAGAACAGGTAATGAGTCTGAGGATTTACAAATAGGATTTTCAATTCTATGTCATGATATGGGTAAGCCTGCTACGTCTCGTAAAGATGGAGACAAGATTACTTCTTATAACCATGAAACAGTTGGCGTGCCTTATGCTTTGTCTTTCTTAAACAGATTGACGAACAGACATGACTTATTAACTGAAGTTCCTAGATATGTAGCCAGCCACATGGCTCCATACTCATTTGCTAAAAATAAGGCCAGTGATGAAGCTGTGTTTAAATTAGCAACTAAAGTAGATTCATTACGTAAGCTTTTACGTGTAGTAGATTCAGACCAGCATGGAAGGCCTCCACGCTTACCTAATCGTGAATTGCTTGATTACTGGAACACCAGGGCAACACACCTTGGCGTGATGGATCAACCATTAACACCTATAGTCTTAGGAAGACACTTTGTAGCTGAAGGATTCCCTGAAGGGCCTAGTTATAAACATATGATTGAATTCGCTTATAAGATGCAAATGCGTGGAGCTTTCCGCGATGAAGCGTCTGCTATTTTATGGATTAGATCTAACACTGGTAACATAAGATCTTATGCAAAAGAGAAACTTAAAGACAAATAATACTGGCTATGAGTAAACTAATTTTGGATGTTTTTAAAGACGAGAAGGCCCCAGCCCTTGCGCTCCTATCTTGTGTTATTCGTAAGTATGGAGTAGAAAGTTTTGACTGGGAACCGGGTATACTCCGAGCTGAGATAGAGGATGACTTTGATATAACGTTATCAGATCTTCAATCCGACAAGATTCAAGCTGCTATAACTGTTTTAACAACTAATTCATTCCAAGATCAATGGGAAGCCTTTGAAAAAATATGCCACTTGTTTAACAACGTGGCTGACGATTTTTCTATGGTAAATCCTCTTGAGGCTGAAGAGATAGCTCAAGCCTTGGCTGACTATTATCTTATAAACGTTGTAGAAAACGCTGTTGAAAATCCTACTAATGAACCAGAACTGGACCAGATCCCTGACGAGCGAGGAGAGAATATCAGTCCAACAACATACTCGCCAGAAGTACGGGCCTATGTTGGTCAAATACTATTCGATTATGGCTGCTGCGCCGCGCCCAAGCTTTTTCCTACAGCTATATTACCGGGTGGCGTTGTTCCAGGCGATAATACAGAAAAAGAGCAAGCACTTGAGGAAATCTTCAACGCTCGACTCGAATTTATAATGGCTTATTTAGAAGAAATGAAAGAGTAAGTTATGGGCTACTTTGAACTTATATTTTGCTCCAGATATGCAGCAAAAGACAAAACGGATCAACAACAGAAATACTGGAATGTTGTATCAATTGGTTCTGACTCTATAGACAAGAAAGGTGACTCAGAAGGCTGGCCTGATCTTCCTGGAGCAAAGGAACTGATAAGAGTCAACTTTGATGACATCGTCTATGTATCTACAGATAAAGGAGGTAGAACATATAATTTAGTAACTCCAGAGAAGATGGAGGCTATAATCAATCAAGTTAGGGCTTGGACTAAAGATGGACCAGCTCCTGTACTAGTTCATTGCCATGCTGGTATATTATCTAGAAGTACAGCCACAACTCTCGTGCTGTTAATAGATAGATATAAAGATCAGCCTACACCTGAAATGGTTGTTCTGGCTTTGCGTGAGCTAATAGCTATAAGTTCTAACATAATGCCTAATCCTAAAGTATTAGAAGCAGGCATCGAAATAATCTTTAAAGGAGATGAAGCTAAACAAGTTGAAGTGATAAGAGCCATATACGCTCATCGTATATGGAAAACGATTAACTAATTATGGCTGCTGACCTGTCTCAGGTTTACTTAGGTAAGAAATATATTTTCAAACTTGGATCTGACTGGGCAAGACAATATCATTCAGATTTAGCTGAAAGAATAGGTGAAGTCGTGACAGTTCATTCTTCTGAGTTATTGTCAGAATTTGATGTAAAAATACTTAACAAACGGATAAGTGACTCATCACTCAGTACAAGTACAATAACTATAAAATTTTCACTTGAAGATGGTATTTTCTATAACTTAACTCTTCCAGTAGTAACAGGTGAAGAGGATTTGGAAGAAATTCCAATTGAATTAATAAGTGAACCTGATACTAGAATAATAAAATTAGCTCTTTAGTTATGTATGGATATCTCCAAACCAGTAATAGTTGGTTCGTTCTATAAGTTTGTTGCCACGTCAAACTGGGCGAAGAACAACCAAAGGAAATATGAAGGACAACCATGTCTGTGTTTGGCCACGGCAGACAAGGTTAATAGGACAAATGGGTTGAACACACATAAGTTCTTGTTCAGAGATGGGCATGTAGTCATTACAGATTCTGAAGATTTAGATGAACTGCCTGCTGAACTTATTGAATCATTAAAAACAGAATTTCATCATTCACAAGTGGCTGGTGAAGATCCGTTTTACTTTAGAAAAATAGCTGTTTAAAAATGGAAAACTTAACTGGTTTATGCTGTGTGTTTAAGCCAGTAACAGTGAGAACAAAACAAGATTTACCACATTTTGATAATCGCCGATGCGTTGTCATATCATACTATCGAACAAACAAGAAAATGTTTGCTGATATAGAATTTGAATGTGGTACTAGGATAAATCTTGTGGGTGTTCAAAACTTGATATGCTTAAACACTCCAGGCAAAAAGCAAGTATGCAAACTTGGATGAGGAAGGGCATCCATTTATAAGAAAAATTAAGGTCTAGGTTCCATCTCCTGAGGTCGAAGATGGCCCAGAAAGCAGAGGATTACCTAAGACTACGTGAGCCTGGCATACAGCATAGTTTAATGCGTGCGTAAAATCATCAGGAGTATGCTCGCCATGTCTATAAAACATCTCCTGTTTCCATAACCCTTCCTTGGTTTCTATATATACATTTAGAAGATCTTGTAATGCTTCTGCTGAATCTTCCCATCTAGGAAACAATATTCTTTGTTTCTTTATAAGATTTCCAAGAAAAGTAATTGTATCTGTACGATGAAGGTTCCATCTGTTCTGTCTCCAGTCAATAGATCCTGGAGGCACTTTATAGAATTGTACAAATGGAGGATTTGGAGGATACATTGCAATTTGAACTCTTTGAGGAGAAGTCTTTGTGGCTAAACCTATAGCTCTTATTGGGTCTGGTCCTCCATCCGCAGCAGCAAAGGCGTTAAAGCCATTAATGTAACCGGCAATTTCATCAATCTGTGCATCGTAGTCAAAATCTTTGAAGACCTTAAGATAGCATACTTCAATGATACCGTCTCCACGAACGCCACATAAGCACATTACTGTTCTGGCTGTTTGCATGTTAACACCCCAATCAACTCCAACAGTATAGAATTGATACTTAGATTTGCCTTTTTCTATTAATTCATTTAATGGTCCTAATGTGCAAATCTTTTTAAGCTCTCCTTCAGATATCCATTTAGAGCCTATGTCATATGGTAATCCAAATACCTCGTTAAAAATTTGTGCTTTATTATACTGATCGCCAGTCACTTTTTCGTAGATCTCAGCCCAGCCCTTCTTACTTTGATTATAAAATGGCAACATGGGCTGAGCCAAGTGATAACCTACGAACTGGGTGTTAGGGTCTGAGTTACTGGAAACCCACTGCCCATTTTGTGTGTTTATAATAGAGCTACATTTAGAACAAGATATTCCATGAGGAAGAATCATCCTTAAAGGATCGTTCTCTTCTATTAAAAAGTTCCAATGATTGCACTTGGTACATTTAGTACCCCACTCTAGCTGGTTAGAGTTTCGCCATAAACGACTGATTGTATTATCTGTTGTATATGGTGTGCCAGCAAAATATTCCCTCTTTATTGGGGAAAGCGCCATGGTTTCTTTAATGATGGGAAGCACTTTGTAATCTATATCCTGCACCTCGTCATATACATTATGATCAGTAGCAGGACCACGACAACGAGTGGCATCATCCTTAACAAACCTTAAAATAACACTACTATGGGTATCGGCAAGTATCTTTTCGAATACATCATCTTTTTCAAATCCATTTAGGATCTTTTTAATAGGTGGGCTCTCAAACCTTGAACTTATATAATGGGCTGAGAAGTACTTAACAGAAGTTTCCTGTGGACCTACATACAACATATTGTAATGGTTGTATCTAAGCATATTCAAAGCAATAATATTACTTAAAAGCGTACTCTTAAGAGTCTTACGACTACATTTAAGTAAGAGACGCTGAGGGAGTTTGTTATAGATTTCCCGCATCATCGGGAATTTATCCAAATTTTGAGATTGTCCTTCATTGGCATATAAATATAGCTCGACAGCTTCAGATAAAGGCATTTTTGCCAAAGCGAATTGTCGCGCAGTAAATACAGCTTGTTGATCTTTACTGTTCAACAAACTGATTACTTTGTTCGTAATATTATGCGCGGAAGTCATAAGGAAAATAACTCTGTAACTTGGGGTATATCGTATATACTTAAATGTATGGAGTCAATAATTAGTTTAATACTCGGTTAATCTGTATGGTTGCTAACCAATTAATCTAAAAAGGTTATTTGGTTAGCAACTAATGCAATTTAAATATATGTCTAAATCATCTAAAGAATTTCGTTCTAAAGATAAAAAAATAAAACCTATCAAGACCAAAGGTGGCAAGTATCAAAGTAATACTGCTAAGAGTCTTGATAGAGATAGAGAAAAATAGTCGGTCATGTAGGTTTCCCAGTTTCAACTATGAAAGCAGACTTTGTAAAGTTCCTGCACGTGAGGCGATACGTCTCTAACGCAGCAGGACAGGTGTCGTTGGCCACAGTGCCATTCCTTCGTCGTAACGGGCTTATTGGCTATTTGCTCCCGGCCGGTGGAATCACTGTGGGAGTTGTCCATAATCCTACCACGGATGCTTATGGAGTGATAACGGTTCAAGTCAGCAAGGATGATGGTTACAACAAGAAAGTGGGCCGCAGAATTCTACGCGCTTGCTTCCGTCACCTCAATACCAGACACGAAGCCATACAGATTGGTGTGGTAACAAGAGCCGAGGCCCCAAAGCAGGCAGGCTCCGTAAATAATTATGACTATGCTTACGCCTGGTTTGATAGCATTGAAAATTGCGTTGCTTCTTTGAAGTCCGCCATTCATTGCCACCAGGACGTGGTTTACGAGAAGCTGAAGCCTACCGACGTTTATCAAATCAGAAGGAATGACTTTAACCCTGGCACAGAGCAGGAAGTCAAATCTTCACTCTTCAGATTCTGTATAGTGGACTCCGCCCCGGACGGTGTCACATGCTCATTCATATCCTGTGTGCCTCCACACAATCGTTGGTCCTCGCCAGCCAAGCTCAAATCATTCTATCTTACGCCTGACAACAAGACTGCTCTTGGCTTGACCAACTGCACCTTGATCACGGCCAGAGAAGAATTCACTGTAAACATGGCTCCACGGAGAGCTGCAAAGACCACCCCGACAAAATTCAGTGATGCCCGAAGCTCTGCAGCCAAATCAAGAGCGAGGCGCGCCCTCAAGGCCCTGCGTAAGGTGCCAGTTCCGCTGTCCTAAGTTCCGTCCGGTAACTCGTTAGGTTGTTGCTTACCACACAGCCTAACCACTTTCCTAATATGCCTAAGCTTAAAAAAATTAAACCAGAGGCCAAAAACACCACAGTTACTACTGCTCCTGCCTCTCATATACTAATCCAAACTGGCGAATACTTAGCTAAACATATGTCAGATTTTAAATCTGCTTATTGGTCTGGTTGTGCTAGGAAAAGACAACTTACTTTATCTCAAATAGTTGTAGCCTATCTATGTGCTGACTTCGGAATAATAAGCGAAGCAGATCCAGTTTTAAGAGATTATATAAAGAAAAAAGAGGAAAAGACTTAGTATGTTTAAAATAGATTCTACAGATGATTTACTTATAATGTCAAATTGTACTGATCTACAATTTGAAGATCAATCATTAATAAAAACCCTGTCTTCTTCAAGTAATGAATCAGGCGAAGTATTTAATTCTTGCGCTGATTTATTAGATTTACTTTCTTATAAAGCTCCAAAAGCTTCTAGTTCTCTTATTCCAATTAATCATATTTTTCCTAAAAAGAAGTCTAAACCCTCAGTTTTGAATGCCAAAGCTAAAAGCAAAAAAAACAGGCGAAGTAAGAGCCTCTAATTCTTCCACTACTATTACCAGTGAAGATACCCATAGTAAGTCAATGAACACAGCTGAATCGTTTCGGAAGCAACTATACAACTACTCCTGCGCGTCCGTCCCCTTCGTTTGGGTGACAACTCCTGAGGAGCGCCGTTGTTTGGAAGAAATATATGCAGCGTTCACCGATGACCGCGAGCACAAGGTCATGGAATGGGATGGCCTTCTAGGCCTCCGCTTCCGCGAAAAAGCTGGGAAATACAATGCTGTTGGGGATAGCAGCATCAAAGACATTATTGAAAAAATCAAGAACTGGCCGGAAGGACAAAGGATCTTCGTCATGAAGGACTTCCACCACTGGATCGAGGCTCCCGGCCTGATCAGAGGGCTACGCAACTTGATTGCTCAACTAAAATCAAAGGGAAGCACCGTGGTATTTCTGTCAGCAGTGACTAAAATTCCGCCGGAGCTGACCAAGGATATGACAATGCTTGACTTCATGCCTCCTGGCGCGCCACAGATCGAGCAAACTATATCATTCCTTCAAGCTTCCGTTAAGGTGCAATCCGGCAAGGAGTTCACCATCTCAGAAGATGTCAAAACAGACTTGGTATGTGCCTCTCTGGGATTGACAGCCAATGAAATTGAAAATGCCATCACCGTCGGTCTGGTGAAGCATAAAGGGTTTAACCAAGCTCTTGTTGATGAAGTCTTCGCTGAGAAGGTTCGCCAATTGAAGAGCTCTGGTAATATTACATATGTCGAATCCAACGTTGATTTCGACAGCATAGGTGGAATGCCTGGACTAAAGAGCTGGATCAAGCTCCGCTGTCATGCCTTCTCCAAAGAAGCCAGAACATTTGGCCTTCCTGCTCCTCGTGGCATCCTGCTATGTGGTGTCCCAGGTTGTGGCAAGTCACTTCTAGCCAAGGCAATTGCTAATGAACTCGGCGTTCCAATGTTCCAGGCGGACATCGGTGCCCTGTTTGGTAAATTTGTTGGTGAGACCGAAGAACGGTTTCGCTCAATGTTACAAACTGTGGACAGCATCGGTCGCTGTGTGTTGTTTATTGATGAATTGGAGAAGGGTCTAAGCTCCTCAGCCGTTTCCGGCGCAGGAGATACTGGTACCTCTTCAAGGTCATTCGGCACATTGTTGACCTGGTTGTCTGATCATACTTCTGAAGTCTTTGTGGTTGGAACTTCCAACAACTTTACGATACTGCCTCCCCCGCTCATCCGGAAGGGCCGGTTCGACGAAGTTTTCTGGATTGATCTTCCCACGGCCACGGAGCGTGAAGAAATTATTAAGGTGCAGCTGATAAAGCAGCATCGTGACCCATCCAAATTCGATTTGGCTGCTATTACTAAAGCTACTCATGACTTCGCTGGCTCAGAGATTGAGCAGCTCATCATTGCTGACATGTTTACAGCCTTCAACGATGGCGCAGACATTACAACTGAGTCATTAATTGCACAGGCTAAAACGGTAATCCCGCACGCCGCGACCAATGCAGAAGCACTGGAAGACATGCGTGACAAGGCGAAGAACAAGTTGGTAGCCGCTCAATCATTGAAAGTTGTCGTTCCTCGGCAGCTCGTTGCTAAAACAGTTTAAGACAAATGGACCAGCCAGCTTAACAACCTGAGCTGGTCTAACTTTCTAACCAATATGGGAAAACAATTCAAAGTCAGTGAAAAGCCCCCAAAAAATCCAGACGATGTGAGTCTGTTTTTGTATCGTAAGAGTGATACAAATTTGATGTTACGCAGCAAGGATATAAATGGTTATACTAATAACCTAGTTGAGGTATACATAGAGGGCGGGATCATCCGTGTATTCCGTCATGAAAACATAGACCCAACTCTTGGCTTACCTCTTACTATAAAGGGAGCTAAATTGATCATAGACAAGAAACCTTGCTAATTATGGCCAACAAACAAAAATTCACACCTGATGCCAGGAAATTAACAATTGGGACTGTACAAAAGACCCAAGGAACAGTAAATTTCTTCTTGGAAGAAAAGACTGACTATGTCGTATTGCGTGCCGTTGACGAAAAAGGCGAGCCATGGACACTATTAAAGATTCCAAATGAGTATGCCACGGCCCAAGGCCCAGCACATCTTCCTGAAGATTTGTGCCTTGAAACTGATAGAGATAAAGATGTCGTGCTGGTCTTTCATTAAATATGGATAAAAAACTTATGCCTGATAAGATTGAGAAATTTAATTTTGATACTCTGTTCGTAAGAGTCATAGATAATCCCAAAGTATGGGAAACAGAATTCATGACGATACCATTTTGCGAAGTGTTTAATGGTTTTATTATTCCAAATAAACTAACAGCTACCGAGGTGGGAATGATGAATGGCGATGGAGATGCCAAAATTCTTTCTCGGGATGCGTTCAAAGTTACTCTACAAAAACTCCTTCAAATAGGAGTAATCGAAGATTTGGCCATACAGCCTAAATCAGATAAACCCACTGACGAAGTGGTTGAATTCATAAAACGTTATACAAAGCCTCCCGAAAGCAATAACACCTATGTCTCACACTGTAAAGATTAAGACCCAATTCAAAGATCTGTCAATGTTCAAGAAGGCATTGAAGGCTTTGGGCTGGGACGTGAAGGAAAACACGAAGATCAGGACTTACCATTCTGACCCGAATCGTGATGAATTATACAAATACGTCGCGGTCAACCCCAAGGCCAATGGTTTCGATGTTGGCGTGAAGGTGAAACCCGATGGTGAAATGGAGTTGTTTGCTGACTTCTATGATGGTAGCATTGCTTCCACTCTTGGAGCCGATCTAACCAAACTCCGCCAGCAATATGCAACGGAAGTTACAATTGACGAACTAACCTTCAACGGCTATGTCTGCAACACTTCCACCGATACTAAGGGCAATGTTATCATCGAGGCCGAGAAAGCCTAATGATGTTAGCATGACTACAACAACTATTAAATTAACTCCAAGTTTGGTGACTGGAGCTCTTCGAGAGCACTTCTTGAATGAGTCTCCACCACCAGACGATATCGAAATCTCCGAGCTCAGGCCAGAAACTACTCCTGAGGCTCGGAGATTTAAAGCTAGGGTTAAGATAAAAGTGATTAATTGCAAAGACCACGTTGTAAATGTTAACTTTGAGCTTTCAACTCAAAACAAAATTTTAACTAACTCTCTCAAATACACCTAAGCACATGGCAACAAAAATCACAGTAAAAATCGACAAAAGCGGAGGCAGCACAATTGAGAACGTGTGTGGCGCTGGCGGGAAATGCCAGGAGCTCACAGCCGGTCTTGAGAAGCGCCTCGGCGTGGCCAACGAGGGTTCGAGACAAGATACAGACGAACTGTATAAGATCTCGCAACTCGCTGAGGGCGAAAAAATACACGCAGGCTAAGTTATGCGTGTTGCTATAATGTGCGATGGCATCATACAAGCAGTTGTGACCGATGATCTCGGTCTAAAGTTTGATAATACTAAAACTGTTAAACGGGCTTCTAACGTCGAATTTAACGATGTTAACCAGTTGTGGGAAGCGAAGCTTGTAAGTACTGGTGAGATTATAGCATCAGGTAAAGAACGCGACAAAGTTATAGCAGAAGAAGTCAAAATCGTCGAAGACCGTTTAATACGTTCTTTACAAAGTTAATCATTTTATACTGGAGGGTGTAGGTCTTACAAACTTACATCCTCCAGCCCATTTATTTATGTCTAATTATTCATTCATAGCAATTGCAGATATGCACTTGGGTTGCAAACTTTATAACCTGCCAGAGCTAGAGCAGGATATGAAAGATTTGTTTGTTGATATTTGTGATATAGCTATTGCTAAAAAAGTTGATTATTTACTCATTGGTGGTGACTTGTTCAACAATAACAAACCCACACCAGATCTAGTCAACTTTGTTGCGGAACAAATTAAGAGATTAAAAGAATCAGGTGTTAGCACTTTAGGTATTTGCGGAGATCATGACCTTCCTGTCAATGACACGACTTGGATGAGGGTCTCAGGTATACAGCCAGTCCTACCTGCAGAAAACAACATTCCTTATTTTGTGGGCGTTGATTATAACATTGATCAACAAGAGGTAATGAACAAGGTTATAGCCTGCGCCTCCAAAGATGTACACTGGATAATGTTACATGGTCAAGTGCAACAACTCTTTAAATTTGTTGAAGAGAAGAAAAAGTTAGACTTTAGTAACATTAAGCTATTTGAGTTATTCCCTAATCTAAAAGGAATTGTGTTAGGAGATATTCATAATGGTGCTGAGATGGTCATAACATCAGGTTCCAAAGAAGCTTATATGGGTTATTGTGGTAGCCCAGGTATAACAAAATCCGATGAAATCAATAATAAGAAAGGATTGTTATACTACGATGGTAGCAAACTTAGCAGGCTATCATTACCTCAAAAAAGAGATTTTATTAAAATAAGCTTTGTAGGACCTACTCCTGTATTAAACACTCAGTTCTATGTTTTAAAATACAAGGGTGTCAAAAACAAACCAGTGTTCATAGTAGAGTATGATTCAGACACTGAGTATCAACTTACATTGTTAAAACCATTGTATGAAGTAGGGTTTGTAAAGCCATCACAAACCAGAAAATTAGAAGAAGGCCAGGTTGAAGAAACTATTAATATAAGGTCTGAGTTACGTACAGCTGACCGGATAGAGTCGGTTCTTCGCAAAAATGCAAAGAGCGAGTCTGTCTTTAATCTAGGATTCTCATTGCTGACTTCAGAAGATAACAATGAGACTTATAGAGCAATATTGGATAATTTTAAAACAAAGGCTTTATAATGAACTTTAAAAAAACCGAGCATGGAGTTGTGGCAACGCTAAAGTTTCCAGTAAAAAGAGGCAAGGTTGTAAGATTTAGATTACCATTTAATAATATAGAAAACATGATTCTTTATGGCAACGGAAAGAAAAACGACACTAAGACTTCATAATGACAAGTCTGACAAAACCTACAAGATATCCCTAACCAAATCAGGTGAAGGATATATTGTAAATTTTGAATACGGTAAAACAGGAGGAAATCTTAAACCTGGTACGAAAACCAGAGATCCTGTTGATATAGAACAAGCTACAAAGTTATACGAGAACGTACTGGCTCGTAAGCTTGTAGATGGTTACAGTGTAGAGTCTGGAAGCTCTATAGTTACAACCAACACGATAGGACAGCACATACTAGACAAAGATGAGTCAGGATTCAAATGTCAGTTGCTCACAGAGATAGAGCCTGATGATATGGAAACTGTCGAGAAGTTCCTGGCTGACCCTGCGTGGGGTTTGCAACAGAAGGCGGACGGTAAGAGATTTACAGTACAAAAAGCTTCTAAAGGTATAAATGGTATAAATAGACAAGGTAATATAAAGCCTGTTACTCCTTATATTACAGCACAGTTTAGACCTGTAGATATCTCAGTTTTGGTTGATGGAGAGTTAATACACGAGCCAGATCGTTATTATCTTTTTGACATGTTAAAACATGAGCGTACAGACTTAAAGAAGTTGTCCTTTCATGAAAGATATGTACACTTAACCGACTTCTGTGCTAAGTACAATCTACTACCTGACTTGATTCCATTATATATAACAGAAAAAGAGAAACGAGCAGCATTCAAAAGATTCCAAGATACCTTATGTGAAGGTGTTGTTTTTAAACGACTTGATGCTCCTTTCTCTTCTGGAAGACCCAATTCCGGAGGAGATCAGCGCAAGTACAAATTCTATAAAACAGCTTCATTTGTAGTATCACAAATAAACCAAAAGAGAAGCGTAGGCCTCTTTTTAGTTAATAGAGAGAATACTTCTGTAAATGTAGGGAACGTAACCATACCTCCCAACTTTGATATTCCAAGGTTAGGAACTATTGTCGAGGTAAGATACTTGTATGCTTATCCTGACACACATTGTATCTACCAACCTGTCTATCTTGGTGAACGAGATGACATACCGTTAGCAGATTGCAAACTAACTCAGTTAAAATATAAAAAGGGTTAATGAGACAATATGTTTTAATAAACAAGCAGGTGGTGCCGGATCCTGATTTGTTTCGTTGGAGCAAAGCATACGAGAGCATGGGGAACCGGCGTGTTGCCTTTGACCAAATAGGCACCATAGAAGTTTCAACAGTTTTCCTGGGTTTAGATCATGATTTTAGTTACGTACGACAAGGAGAAGGTCCTAACCCTAATCCTATTGTGTTTGAAACAATGGCCTTCAATATGCCCGGTGGCGATAGGCCTTGTTTCAGATATCGTACATGGGAAGAAGCTGAGGCCGGGCATAACGCCTTCGTAGCTACCCTTACAGTTAGACAGCGCGAAAATGGAGTAGACTGTTCTGGTATCTCAATAAGAGGCTGCACTGAAAATACCACAATAGTTCTTCCTACTGATACTACACCAGAAATTATTAGAAAAATTAAGATCTAATGTTTGTTTGATGATATGAATGAAGATAAACCGGGCTACATCAATTCTTATAATAATAATGCTACTTACAACACTATCAACTCTAGTTATTACGAGCTACAAGATGATATAGATGCCGCAAGACGAGCTATCTCAATTCTAAAAGATCATATTGTTGGGCTAGAAGCTAAAAAGCGCACTTAACAATCAAGATTGCTGAGCTTACGGATACAGTACAAATTTTACCAAATCTGATAACTCAGGCTGCGGAAGCCGGTACAACACATAGAGTTATCAAAGTATAATGAGTTAAATTATGACTCTTAATGAATTAACATTAGTCAATTTCAAAGCCCATAGAAATTCGACGTTTAAATTTTTCTTAGGAATAAATGGCATAGTTGGTGAAAATGGTGCTGGTAAATCCTGCATCATCGAGGCTATTGAATTTTTGTTTACCGGCGATCTGTCTAAGACTAAGGAAGAAACCATTACTCGTGGCTTAGCTGATGGATATGTCCGAGGTAAATTTGTTCTAAACGGCAAAGAAGGTAGTATAGAAAGACATCTAAGCTCTTCAAAAGTCGTATTAGAGTATGCGGGCAAGAAATACATGAAGGCAGGAGAGGTTAAAGAACTCTGGGCTTCCATGTTACAAATAGACAAGCATATATTTCATAATGTGATTGTAGCCAGGCAGAACAAGATACCTGAGTTATTTACTGGTGATACAACAAGCCGCGAGAAGGTGTTTCAGAAAATATTCATGGTTCCTAACACCGATAAGATTAGGAACTTAGTTTATGACTACATCAAGAACGCGCCTCCTATGTCTTTGGAAGAAGATATAGGTGAACTCCAGCTGAGAATAAATGCCCTCACATTAAAGTCTGCTCCTATCAAAGTTCAACTTACCAATGTAACAGCGTCTATACTAGATGAACCTGTGGTGTTGAACTTCATATCAAGAACAAACTATCTCAACAAGTGTATCAAGGACAGAAACTTGAAACCTGAGCTAGAGCAAAAATTGACCGTTTTAGACTTCGAGCTGACTAATACAGAATCAGAGACTACAAAATTGGAAGAAGAGTTAAAGGTCATAGACTATCCAAAGTATAAAGGACTATACGAGGAGTTGATGGCTGCTCATTCTTTGTGGAATGTAAAGATAGCACTACATACCAATTTTACATCTCTTAACGAGCTTGCTCCTGTAAGTGAGGAACAACATAAAATACGAACCAGTAAACTTAAAGATATTAAAGACAAGATAACTAAACTGACGGAAGACTTTGGTGTTTGTAAGAACGATAGCAAGATTCTTACAGATAGTATTAACTCCATGCTAAAGCTTAAGGAATGCGCCTCGTGTCCTACCTGTAAGCAAGCTCTACCAGATGTTCCTGGAATGATTGTTATAAAACAAGATGAGCTTCAACGCAATCGTGCGAAGACACAAGGCATTATCAACGAGATAGAAGCCTTTAAACTTGAGTTTGATGCATTACAAAAGCAGGTAACAGCTGAAGACACACGTAGGAAGAAACTGTCAGATGTGCTAATGGAGTTTAGTAAGCATTTGTCAGTAAGATTCAATAAGGAAAACTTCCAAATTGCCAAAACAATCGTAGAGGATTTTACCAACAAACAGGATAGACGAGCAGAACTAAGGCTGGTAGCTGCTAACAAAAGAACAGGTGTAATGGAGTCCAGGACCAAGCTTAACTCCTTACAGGTCTATAATGGAGAATATCCTACTCCTGATGAAGAGTTGGTGATCCTTAATGAAGTATTACGTGAGAACAATATAAGAAAAAATGAGTCTTCTCAATTACAACTTGAACTAGTAAAGATAGACACAGAATCTAATGGTCTTAAAGATAGAATCGTTATATCAAAAGCTAATAGGGTTAAAAATACCAAGCTAGCCACTTATACTAAAGATCTGTCTACCTTGTATGAAATTCTTCATATAACACAGTTACCTAGACAGTTAGTACAGACATATAGCTCTGTTGTTGAAGAAGAACTAGCTATTAATCTACAAAAGTTTAATTTGCCTTATAAGCCTAAAATTGTGGATGGGTTTAAAATACAAATGATCGACGAAAATGGTTATGACATCCCTGAAGTATCTGGAGCTCAACAAGTTATAGTTGGGTTATCTCTACACATGGCATTGCATAACTTGTTTAGTCAGTCCTTCCCTATTCTAATCATTGATGAAGGTACTACCAGCATGGATGAGCGTAATAGAGAAAAGTATTTTGAAGCTATTAGCAGTTTAAGGAAAACTAGTGATATCAAACAATTCATAATCATAGATCACGATCCAGCCTTGGCTGATGTCGTTGACCATGTAATTAAATTATAAATATGGAAACAATACTATATATAGCAATTGGAATCTTCGTAGGATTTGTACTTCTTCATTCAGCACGAAGAAAAATCTTATTTGAAGCTATAGCTAAAATATTTAAATCAGATGAATACCATAGAAACAAGCGAGCAGAAAGCTCGACACCTGGCAACTGTCCAGACCATTAAGTCTTTAACTCCTATACCAAATGCTGATTCAATTGAAAAAGCTGAAGTGTTAGGCTGGCAGTGTGTTGTAAGAAAAGGTGAGTTTAAGGTAGGAGATCTGGTTGTATACTGCGAAGTAGACAGCATACTACCTATAACCTGGTGGTCAGATTTCCTAAAAAATAAAGATAGACCTGATAGGCCTATAAGAATAAGGACAGTAAGATTAAGAGGACAAATATCACAAGGCATATGCTTCTCTCCTTCGGTGTTAGGAGGCGATGTAGGTGTGCCTTCTGAAGGTGAGGATGTAACAGAACGTCTTGGTATTATTAAGTTTGAGCCTCCATTGCCAGCCGGGCTGAGTGGAGATGTAAAAGGATTTCGTCCATCTTATATACCAAAAACTGATGAAGTAAGATTACAAACCATCCCAGAAATTTTAAATCAATATCATGGTTTAAAAATTTATATCACTGAAAAGGTTGATGGTCAAAGCTTTACAGCTTTTTATAATGATAAAGGTGAGTTTGGTATATGCTCTAGAAACTTGGAGATTAAAGAATCTGAGTTCAGTACATTTTGGGAGATTGCTAAACAACACAATCTACAGATAAAATTGTTAGCTCTTGGCAAGCCAATAGCTATACAGTGTGAGTTTGCTGGACCTGGTATACAAGGTAACAAACTAGGCCTCGCTCATAGAACATTGTATGCCTTCAATATCTACGACATTAAAGAAGCAAGGTATTATAACTTTGACGAGTTTATAAATACTTGTGCTCAGCTTGGTATTGAAACCGTGCCTATAATCTCTAGTTATGAGTTACTTCTTGGAGATGTTCAACATTGGGTAAATGTATCCACTAGAAAGTCACAGATTAATCCTACAATTTGGGCTGAAGGAATTGTAGTCAGACATGATAAGGAACTTCATCATGCAAAATATGGTAGAGTTTCGTTTAAAGTAATTAACCCTGAGTTTTTGTTGAACTATAAGGAGTAGGTTATGCCTGATGAACTACAAGCGGATGTGGAGGATGTAAAGATTACAACTGTAACGAAGAGCAAAGATACTCCTCCACCAATGCAGTTGACGATGTTTTCTGACGAATGTCTTGCCAAGCTCGCTTCAGCTCTCTACTCTGCAGGAGCTGAAGATGGGTACAGAGTAGGGAAAAGAACACTACCCAAGAATGCCGAAGATGAATTTACAGCACATTGCAAAGCCCTCAAACACAGGTTAACTTCCCGTGGATTGGCCTTGGCTAAGAGAGAATTAGCCCATTTAAATGCTCTTGCAAAACTAAAATAATGAACATTGAAATTACTAGAGGTAATGGAGCGATGCAGGTTTCTCCTGCTCCTCCTTACCTTGTTAATTATTTAAAATACAGCCATAGAAGCTTTGAAGTTGTTCATTATAGAAAAGTGAACAAGTATACTACAAAGCTATTATATGAAACAGATGGTTCCGGTGGTATATACACGTTACAAGGATTTTTTGAAAAGATTGGTAATTTAATACATAAAAATCATGATACCTTTACTGTTGTGGATGCCCGCATATTATTACCCTCTATTGACTTGGAAAGAGTACAAAAACTCGGACTAAGAGATTACCAAATAAAAGATGTGGCTACTTTCTTAGAGAAAGCAAAAGAACATAGTGGAGTAGTAAATGCCACTGGTGGCTATGGTAAGACCATGATGCAAGCGGTTACATATGCTGCTTTTAACAAGCTAAATACAATATTAGCCATACCGTTAAAGCAAGTGTTCTTACAGACCTCAGCTAAGTTTAAACAGCTGTTCCCTGATAAGCATATAGGTATGGTTGGAGATGGCATACGAGATATCTCCACTGATATAACTATTACTACGTTTAAATCTTTACCTAATTGCGCGTTGGAAAAATGTGAGCTTTTGTTAGTAGATGAAGTGCAGTGTACGACTGGTGATTTTATAAGTAATGAACTTACAAAGATATTACCTATAAGATCATTTGGATTTACTGCCACCGACAAAGGTTTGTTCAATAATGCAGACAAGCTAATAAAAGGTCTCTTCGGAGAAAGACTTATACATGTTGAGTATCAGGAAGCATTAACTAATAAGGCTGTTGTGCCTTGTACTGTGTACTTCGTTAAAATGCCTGAGAACATCATGATACATGCTTCTACTCTCGAAGGGAAAATTAGCCAAGGAATCAAAAATTGCAAAGAACGTAATCAGTTGGTGGCAAAAATTTGTAACTTGGTGCCTAAGAAATGGCAAACATTGGTCTTTGTAGACCACATACTTGATCATTTGATCAAGCTCCATTCTGTTATGCCTCTAGGCACCAAGTACATACACCGTAGCTCGAACGCAAAATCAGCAGGTTCTTACGCTATGACAGCAAAAGAACAGACTAAAACAATTAATGCATTCACAAACAATGAATTCCAATATCTCATCGCTACTGATGCTTTTAGAGCTGGCGTTGATGTCCCTAACTGTAGAGTTGTAGTACAAGCTTCTGGAGGCAGCTCCGAAGTAGAGATACTACAAGAAGCATTTAGAGGCAGCAGAACGTTGACCAAGGAAAGGCAAGAAGAACTTAATGTAGATGAAAAGACACACTTTGTCCTTATTGATTTCCAAGATAATCATGACCCTCAATTACAGGGCATGGCAGATAAGCGGAAAGACATATACGCCAAACAAGGCTGGGAGATTATTGAAGTGGATGAGCCTAAAGACATAGTCTGGGAACATCACAAAACTGAATAATATGTACGACGAGATCATAGACGAAAGAACGCTTACTCAAGCTGAACTAGACTTGTTAAGATCCGACGAAGAAGCAGACAGACAATCTGACGGAGCAGACGATGCTAGGAATGGTATTGTAAAAGCTAATCAAGTTGTAAAAAAATCTGCTGTTAAAAAGAAAGCCAAAAAGAAAACCAAATCTTAATATGAACGAACACGAGCTATACTCACTTCTTAAGGAGAGATATGGCAAGGTGAACAAAACGACAGGTGGTTGGTTGCAAATCCCCTGCCCTACTTGCACTCCTAAGAATGCTAGGAAGATGAAGAGATATGTCTCTGTGTTCAATCTATATAATAAATGCTGGATTTGCGAAACTCCTCTTTCAAAGGAGGAGTTGATAGGCAATACAGTAATTAATTATAAGCCTACTTTAAAGGTAGAAGATGTAGAGAAACAAAGACATCCATTAGCAGATAAAATACCTTATAGACGAGCCATTCCTATAAATGAACTTCCTCCAGCGCATCCCGCTGTAAAGTTTTTAAACAAGGACCATTTGCACGATTTGAACGAGTTGTATAAATCAAATGGTATTGTATATGTGCCTGTTGATGGAGGTTATATATTTAGAACTACAGCTCCATATACAACATCAGCTGAACGCATAATCTTTCCAGTACATTACAAGGGTAACTTTGTAGGTTGGCAGATGAGGTCTGTTCCTGGAACCTTCTATGGAGACAGGCCTGATGTAGTCCGTTATTATCATTTATTTGATAAAGGTAAATTTTTATACAACTACGATAATGCCATAAAAGAGGAAATGGTTGTTCTGACAGAAGGTGCAAAAAAGGCCTTGAAATTTAAATGTGGTGTGGCTACTTTAGGAAAAAGCATTACCTCCACACAGCTACAATTACTACAAAATTGGAAATACGTAGTAGTGATGCTAGACACTGAAAAAGAAGCACAGGAAATTGCCTTAAGTTGTGTAGAGCAGTTAAACAACGGAACTACACAGGCAATAAATGTAAACTTAGCGGAATACGGTTATGAATCACCAGACGAAGCAACTAGTGAAGAACTGGCAGAAATCACAATCAAGGCATGGCAGCAGCGACATACTTAATTTCGAAGATAAAAGTTTTTTCCCAGAAGAAAGAAAATCTGTGCACATTGCCTCGTTTGAAGGTATAGCGCTAATGCATATCTTCCCGCAGGCAGGCTGGCACGATACCGCCTATATCGTAGCTAATGCTGAAGCTTTGATAGTACTCAGAGATGCCATAACCAGAGCACTCGAACAAGAAACTCCGCAAATAGCTTCTGCCATAACAAATGACGGAGAAGGCTATGACACGGTTATAATTCCTCACAATAAAGAATGGACTAAAGGCTGGAACGAAGTGGCATTACCTTATACGGCGGATATGGCTAAAGAGAACAGAGAAAATGCTTTGCAGCCATGGAAAATGCATAGATTGAAAGTTTGTTAACAACATCTAAATAATGAATTCAGAAAAACTAATAAAACTTCATGACTTCTTAGTTAATGATGGCTGGGCTGTTCTTTATACAACTAAGAATGATACTATCTATTCAAAAGAAGATAGTCATGAATTATTTGTTCCTACCTCTACGAATCATCCTATAATTAATGATGCTTATAATTTGGCTATAGAAGAACTAGCTGAGTTATACAATATAGAAGAGGATGATATTTTACATAGAATATATGGCAAACAAGAAAACGATTAAAGAAGCATTAGCTGAAGAGTATATAAGAATCAGGAAACAAAAAATTCCTGGATACTCTTATAACACTTCGTTAGAGGCTTCAGTTGATAAAGCTGAAGAGCTAGTTATAAAGCATGAAGCTGATCCTGTGTTGTGGGTCCGTGCCCAAAAGCAATACAACCAGGCACCTGATTTTTATCCTGTCTGTCTTCATAGCCGTAATTCTTATAACTACTACATAAAATTCATGGCAGCAACAAGAACAGATGAAGAGCTGTTATTTGAGGTACAGCTTGGTTATCTGTTGACTGCCTTAAGAAAGACAGCTAGAACTGATGTACAAATTTTAGCGGATACCAACATAGATTTCATGCCATGGTTCAGAATTTTGATGACTGAACATCCAGATGATGAGTTGATAGCTACTTATCAAAAATCCGCTAAATCATTAATGACTCCTGCCTTGGAAAAGGTCTTAAAAAAACACGGAGTAGATACTAATAGATTATGGAAAAACATTTAATGGATCAGGCTGACTTTTATGAGCTTGTTCTAAAACATTTAATAAGAGATCCTGAAACTCTGAAGAAAGCTCAAGCTCTTGGTATGGAGCCTGAAGATATGCTAAGCACGGCTGAAGCTGGCATAGTAATGTACAAAATATTTGCTGAGATAGCTCTTTCTGTAAAAGAAGCTCCCATAGCTAAAGAGCTATTCTTGTTACATTTAAAGAATAAATTTGATACTAACTCTTCCTTAGATGTTTTTGCTGACTCTGCTTCCGAGTTATTTGAAAAGGTATATGCTGGAGATTTAAACTCTAAGTATCTAACAGACAACCTTAAGGATTTTGTAAAGAGAAGAAGGCAACAAAAAGCTAAGTTAAACCATAAAAACGATATTGATTCATTAAGAGAAGAGCTTAATGAAATAGATAAAGACCTGAGCAGCAATGAGTTAGCTCAGAATATAGTTATTGAGCACCCTTTCCGTAAGTTGTTAAAGAGAGAGCTTACTTCATTAATACCTACTGGCTTTGCCAGAATTGATACATTACTTGGCGGTGGTGGTGTGGCGAAGGGCGAATACGGAGTAATCATAGGATACACAGGTTCAGGTAAAACAGCCTCAGCAACCAACATAGCAAGACATAACGCTATCATAGGTAATAAGGTAGCCTTTGTGTCTATGGAAGAAACAGCCTCTGACATAGCTAACAGGTTTTATTCTCAAGTGTTTCAAATTAACTATTCGCAATTAAGAAATGGGCAGGCTTATTTGGAACTTGAACAGATGTTTAATTCTGAAGATAACGCTCATCATAAAAAGTTGTTAGAAACAAATCTCGCTCTATTTGGTCTTAAAGGATTATCTCCGATAACTCCAGCAGCGATTTTAGGTATCTTGCAGCAATACGCTAAAGAACATAATTTTGTACCTGACCTGGTATTAATAGATCAAATGCAATTCTTAGAACCTAATGAAAAGAAGAAAAATGAGGCTATCTGGGATATTCAAGCTAGGCTTTCTAATGATTGCGATTGGCTTTCGCATCAAAAGATTAATGGTCAATTTTTCGGCCTCTGGGTTCTTCACCAAGCTAAATCTGGCAAACTTAAGAAGTACTTCACGACAGCAGAAATCTCAGGATTCAAAGGAATCTTACAACCAACAGACATTGCGGTAGGTATAGGTAGAGAAGGAGAACGTTCTAATGAGTTTGGGTTTTTCTCATTAAAAACAAGGCACACAGGTGGCTTTGAAGTAGACTATGATGGTGAGCTACAATTTATGACGTTTAGAGATAGATCTGTAGGTGCCTTTGGTAACTATGATACTACGTCTAATTATGCTTCCCCAACATCAAACCCGACAGCGGAGGTAGCTGATTTTAAGAACCCAACATTATAATTAAATGAATGAAATAGCAGAAACTGTTCCTGCTCCTGAACCATTCTATAAGACAGAATTGTTCAAACCACATAAGATAGATGATAAAATTTGGCTCCCACCTAGAGGCAATCCTAAAGCAAGATTGATGTTGATAGTATCTCATCCATCTTTTGAAGATTGTCTAAACAAGTTTTTGTTAAGTGGAGAGTCAGAGACGGAAGTTAAACAAGCTATAGGTATGTCTGATATAAACATAGGCCAAGATGTTTATGTTACATCTGTAGTAAAGTTTGGTATTGGTTCTGCGTCTAAACCTACAGCAGAACAAATAGCTCAATGCGCAGAAATGCTTGATTATGAAATATCTTTGGTTAAGCCAAAGCTAATCATGACACTAGGAGCAGAAGCATTTAAGCGTGTGATGAAGTCTAACCGTAAGCAGAGTGATGTCCTTGGCGAGATTATAGATTGTCCTTATGGAAAGCTGTTACCAAATTATGCTCCGAGCATGATTGTTAACATTGACCCAAAGAAAAGGCCTGTATTTAGAGATGCGTTTGAACAGGCCGGAAGATTTATAAATGATAAGCTTAAATATACTCCATTTGAATATGTTCTTGTGGACGATCCAGAGATAAACAAAGTTATTGTACAACATTATATTGATAATGGTATGTTCACTGTTGGTTATGATGGTGAGTGGGAAACCGATCATAAGATGACTGATGGTGAAGTAATGTATACTTTTCAATATTCTTGTGAACCTAATAAAGCAATAGTTCTCAACATCTCCAAAGATGGTATTACTGAGAATAGAGCTTTGTTGGATACAATGAAACCTTTGTTAGAACATCCTAAAGCAGACAGGTTAGGATGGAATATTAGAGTAGATGATAAAAGATTATCTCTTAGAGGGTTTAACATACCAGATGAAACTTTAGGGTTTGATGGTATGAAGGCAGTAGCCTTTATAGATAGTCGTTGGAGTAAGGGCCTGGAAACAGGTTTAAAGAAGTTTACTAACTACGAACCTTATTACAATGAGATAACTAGGTTAAAGCTTCTGCATAAACTAGAAGATAGAGAGCTTGTAAAGCTAAGAGACTTGGCTCCTGATGCCTACTATAAGTATTGTGCTGGAGACGCTGTAACCCATTTTACCGCTTGTGTCAACATGCGTAAATGGTTTAAAGAAAAGTTACCTAAAGGACAATTGGATTATTTCCATAAGACATATTTACCTTTATCTAACTATTTTAAAGATTTGGAACTATCTGGTATTCCAATTGACATGAAAGTCATGGAAGAGATAACAAACCAATACACCAGTAAATACGAAGAACTAAGAAAAAACCTCGATGAATTATTAAAGCCTTTTGGTTACAATCAAAAGACGTATGATAAAGCAGCTTTAACTTTAGGTGAAACTGATTTGGCTGAGTCTGGATTAAGACCAGATTTCAACCCATCTTCAGCTCCACAAAAGAAAGAGCTCTTGTTTAAAATTCTAAACTTAACACCAGCTTATTATACTAAAGCAGGTAAAACACCTAAACCTAGGGTTTGGTACGTTAAGCAAAAAGCTCAAACACAAGCCAAGTATAGCCCGTCTTGTAACAGTAAATCGTTGTCAGCGATTAAGTTTACATTGATGGAGGAAATCTTAAAAGTTAAGTCTGAGACTTTAAAGGCACAACTACAGACGAAGTATAACATTATTACTACGTTACTAGATCTTAATAGAGTAGGTGTGTTTGCTAATAAGTTTCTAAATAGGAAAGGCACAGCTTTCATTGAAGAAGAGGAAGAAGATGAAGAAGATCCTCTAAAGGCTTCCTATTGGGCTGCCCTATGTAGTGATAATAAGATAAGACCTGACTTCTTTGAATGTCTGAACAATTTCAGAAGTAGTTCAAAAGTAAACGTACAAAACCCAGCCTCTAAGGTATTAAGTGCTATTCCTAAGATATTTGTTCCTGAATGGGATACGTTATCTAAAGAAGAAAGATCTAAAGTAGAACATCTTGTACCTAAGAATATAAGACACATCTTCTATTCAGGAGACCCAGATTGGTATTGGACTGAGGTTGATGTAGCTGGAGCAGATTTAGCTATTGCTGCCTTCTTGTCGCAAGATCCTGACTATATAACTGATATCTTAAAGGGTGGGTTTCATAGCATTAAAATGCGAGAGTATTTTAATAATCCAGAGTTGGACAAAGACAAAGATATATCTAAATATGTATCAGCTAAAGCCATTACATTCAGAGTAGCATATACGTCTGAATTAACATCGGCTGCAATGCCCATACAAGCAGAGATATATTCAGAAAGTGGTAACTACCTGGAGCTGCGTACTATTGATTACGCGCTTCGTACTTGGGAAAGATATAAGAAATACATTCAATATAGAGAAAAGTGCAAGGATCAGGTCAAAGAGCATAACTATATAGAAAATGCTAGAGGTATAAGATACTACTTTGAAGATACTGAGAACTTCTCAATATTGGCTGGATGGCTTAATGAGTCATTGGCGTATCCAATAGCTAGTGAATTAGCATTGTTCATGTGGGATGTCTCTGTGTCCACCAGGGCACAGCTCATCAAGGACAAGCTATGGATGACTAAGGTAAAACCTGTTAATTCAGTTCATGATGCTGGTTACTGGATAATCCATAAGGATTTGTTAAAAGATAACTACTTCCCAGAAATGTGCAAATACTACTTCACGAATAAGTGTAAGATTGCCACCGGCGATACACTTGGCATGGAGATGAAAATTGCAGATAGATGGAAAGGAGAGAAAGACAAGACAGTATTTAGCCAGGAGACTACCTGGAATTTCAAGACTCATTCTTGGGATTGGAAGAAGTAATAATATACATTCACATTCAATAGACAGGGCCAATGAACAGTTGGCCCTTGATGCTATATGCAATCAATCATTAAATATTTATCACACGGTAAAAACTACAGTCAAGCTACACACACTAAACAAGAAGAGCTTGAAATAATACTAACCAACTGGGTCAGCTATCAAAAAAAGCATAATTATAAAAAGGTTATATATACTGATTTAAATGCTGGCAGTTGTTGGTGGCCTAATGGAGCTGAGGGAAGTCCTATAATTTCAACAAGAGTTTTTGATAAGGCAAAAATTAGCTATAAAAGCTTTTTCTGTGAGAAAAGTAAGAAATCCAGAAGAATGCTTCTTAATTATTTAAGCTTTCTTAATCAAAAATGTAACTTCGGTGGCTCTGTACAATTTCTTTGTAAGAATAACCAAAACGCCTCTGATTACTTAAAACAATTATTAGACAAAGATATCTCTAATCCTCATATAGTATACTACGATCCACCAGGTATACTTTCATACTCAATAGTAAAGCAACTAACTGAGCTTTTCGCCAGAACTGACATTCTTATAAGAGTTTCATCAAGGGCAGAAAAAAGAGTTAGAGCTTGGTTGAGTAGCTACCAACTACCGTTTAATTTTCTTAAGAAATTAAAACAACATTGGTTTATATCCAAGCCAGAACTACCAGGAGGCTGGTGTTTTTTGTTTGGTACTAATAGTGACATAAAATTAGGAGACTTTATGTATGATATAAAGTCAGATAAAGGACGTATTTGTTTTGGTTATGTCTCCCAATATAAGGCAGACAAAAAATTATTAGATTATGTATAAAACATTAATTTCAAATAAAGAAGTTCGCCCGTCTACAAAAGAGGTAAGATTGAAGATAGACAATGTGGAATGTTCGATATTTACGGACATGACAGAAACACATTGGATATCAGCCGCTGACGCGTTCTTGTTGTTGGGGTTGCTATGGAATTCCCCAGAAGTTTCCCTAAAAGAATATCATACGCCAGAAAATCAAGATAGCCTGGTGAATGATGTCAGCAATGTTATTTTCATATCAGAAAGATTATTTTATAAGCTATTGTTGTCTAGAAGCAAAAGACCTCATCATCACGAGATGGTGCATACTCTTGCAACTAAGGTACTTCCGAATATTAGAAAGGCAGGATATTATGCATTGACGGATGATAATATCAACACTTGGCCGTTCTTAATGTTTGAAGTAGTAGGACTAGACAAAAAGATTCAAGAAAAGGAAGATGCTGGAGATATCGTAGTATCGGAAGCACCCGTTCAACCAGCAGTTAAATTAGAAGAATTGACAGCAACACCAGTACCATTAGAAACAATGGCGCGTGTGGATGTGTCTGAAATATTAGAAAAACCTATTATCATGAGTGAGCCATTTATGGACAAAAACACAGTAGTCACGTCGAAGCCTATATCTGCAGAACTTGAGGCTCTATTGAGCACACAATTTGTAGATAACAAGGAGACCAAGAAGAGCCGGGATATGATTGTTTCCATCATCAACGCTGGTCCAGATGGAGTATTATTCACCGAGCTTTGCAAGACACACAAGCTTCAACCTCCAGAGGTTAGTGCCTGGAAATATACCAACTTCTCAATCCGTAAGGAGAAGGCGGATGGTAAGAGAATGAAGTATGTATGGACAGGTAAGTTCCCAGCCGGTGCTCCAACCGGGACAGCTCCTGTAGCAGGTACACCTATCACTGTGGCTAGCTCAGCTAGCACAGACGTAGCGCCTACCACAGCTTCTCTCCTTGCTGATATGGGACATGCTGGCAACGAAGCTAGATAAGTTATATTGACGGTATAGTTCAAATTTTACACACATTAACACACTCAAAAAAGCATGAGCTTTTCCTATCAGAATTCTGCCGGGTTTCGTCTAACTGACGAACACTTCAGAATTCATAATGTTAAAACTTACAAATAATAGTAAAACAAGATTTAAACCTAACCATAATAATACATTTGGTTTGATGTTCGGTCTCCCTGAATATGGTGGTACTTGTCCTGGTGCCACCATGGGAGCCGGAGGATGTATAGCTCTCAAGAAAGAGGGAGGCAAGGTAAAAACTTGCTACATGGATAAGCTTGCTAAAGCCTATCCTGCTCTGGGTGAATCTTTAAAATTTAATACTGAACAGCTAAAGAACAAATCAATTGATGAAATGGTTGTATCATTGACTGAGATGATGCAATTATTTATTAATAAAGGAGCAGGTAACATCTTTTATTTTAGATTACATTATTCTGGAGACTTCTTTTCTGTTGACTATGTGAAGGCTTGGGATATTGTCTTAAAAAGATTTCCTGAGATACAATTTTGGGTTTATACAAGATCGTTTGATCTCTTTAATGAGTTCGACCCAATCGAGTTATTATCTAAAAATGATAATATAACAATATTTCTATCTGTTGATCCTATTAACAAAGATAGAGGGTTTAAGTTATATAATGATAAATATATCAATACACGCAACGTAGGGTTAGCGTGGATGGGTAACACCCAACCAGAAGGACATAGATGGGTAACTTGTCCTGAAACATCTGGTAAAATTAAGAATGGTCCGACTATTGGTGCCTGTGCTAAGTGCAGGCTTTGCGTCGATAATTATAAGCATAAAGTCAAAAACATTCAGTTTTTGATACACTAAGCATAACTAGTAAATCGTTAGCATATATATATGAAAACTGTAAAACTACAAATCACTGACAACAACGGCCACACTGAGAAGGATGTGACAGTAACTGCTGCAGTGGAAGAAGCCATTAACCATCACTTTAAGCATGGCAAATGGGTATATGTAGGATCTGAGGCATTCCAATTTACTGCCGTTGATCCTAAGGATAGCAAAATTGAACAAGATAGAAATGATTTAACCACAATGCTTCAGGCTGTGGATAATCCTAACTTGGTGCTGACTGGAGATATGACTGGTGGTGTAAAGAGGAAGGCAAAGGTGTCTTCGAGTTCAAAGAGTGCCACTCGTAGGACAACCAAAGCTAGGAGCTGCCCTACAGGTACTTGTGCTGCTGGCTCACCGAACTTCGCCGGTCGCGTTAGCTCAGTCACTCCAAGGGAAGTGGCTACAGTTGCAGCTAGGAGCTGCTTCCACAAGCTGCTGATGAACTTCGCCGGTCGCGTTAGCTCAGTCACTCCAAGGGAAGTGGCTACAGTTGCAGCTAGGAGTTCAACAACTGAAGGTGCATCGCTTGACATGGATAGCAACGGTAATACTGTTGTGTTGTTTGAAGATAATAACCGTATCACACTAACCAAGCAGCCGCTGTCCTCAGTTTTAGGCAGCACGGCAAGGGGAACACGTCCTCAATTGGCTGTAGATGTGCATGAGGTTGATGGTACACCGAGGGTAAATTTGATTGTTTCAGATTATAATGGAGCCTTCACAAGGTTGCGCGAACAGCTTGCGTTTATCTCCACATCTATCCAAGATGTGCTTGGTAACGATCGTATGCTGCGGACATTGATAAGCTCTAAGTAATTAATAATTGTAGTGTTGTGGGAACGGCGGGCTGGGAGAAATCCTGGCCCGCTTTTTAATATGAAATACAGCGAATTTAAAAAAGTAGCTCGCCATCTAGAAGGTTTAGAGGAAAAGGGATTAAAATTTTCTCTTAATGTTAATATTCCTTCCAATATGTATTGGACAAATGAGCACAAAATAGTTTCATTTGTTCCTTTATTTGAAAGTCTCGACAGCTTTTCCTCCTTGTCTTCTATCTTTGAAACAATGGACAAGCCAGTTGCTAAAACTAGCTTTACCATAGCAGATAAAAGTACATTAAAACAAATAGAAGGAGTTAAAGGCAGTGTTGTAAAGGTTAATGGAGATCTTACTAAAGTCCCAAACACTTCAGTTAACTATTTCTTTCCTGGATTGTGGGATAAGTACAAAGAAACAGAAGGCGGACACATTCCTAAAGAAGATTCACGATTACTGAGAGGTTTATACTACTTAGCTAATCCTCCAATAGAAGTAATGGATGGAGACAAGACAATACGCACCGTTGTAACAAACGATGGCAATGTAATTGCATCCGTATCTCAAGAGCACAAGCTTTATGCTTACTTAGATAAGGGGCACACGCTAGTTTTCAATCCAAATCAAGAAGCAGACATACCTTATATAGTAACAAATCAACTAAACTTGGATGTTTGTTGTTTAATTGCTTTATACCAAATTTATCCTAACAAGATAGATGAAGTATTAAGAAACCATGTGTATCTGCCATCACATGAAGCTCGTATTGCTTTGTTTAAATGCGAGAAAGCATTGCCTGATAAGTATGCTGCGCAATATAAGACAGTAAAACAAGCTATCATGCATCATTTTGAAGCTAATGCTCAATCTTTGACTTTGCATAAGCTGCAAAGAGGAGAACTAACTGAGGTAGTTTCTAATGAAATAAAGCTTGCTGCCAGTAAAGCAGAGTATGAAGGAGTCTCAATTGAAGCTACAGACTTCTCAAGTGTTGTGTTAAATAGATTAAACAGCAGTGATCAATTTAACATATATGATATTGTTAGTATCTACGCCAACAACCTAGAACAAGCAATAAATGATCTCCCTAGGTCTGAGATAGAAGGAAAGGCTGGAGGTTCTAGATTCAGTACTGCAACTGAATATAGTTTCAAGATTAATGATATGCCCATTAAAGTGTCAGTAACGGATACTTCCTGTACTCGTTATGTGAACGGCATACGTATTAATCAAGACGAGCTATCCAGAGTTTTAAATAGAGCCACCTGCTTTAAAGATGTTGAAAAATACAACCTGTTTCTAACTGAGGTCAGCCATCTGTCCTTATTTGCTTGTGACATGATCAGCAACGGCCAGCCCGCCAAGCTGTCTGAAACTCAATATGAAGATTACCATGCTCCAAAGGCATCACCGGCTCAACCTAAGTTAAAATATTCAAAAGGCAATAAAGGTGAGTTCTTCTTGTCTGTAGGTGAAGATGAGAAAATTCAACTGCATCGTTTTATTGGATTTTTACATGATGTGGAAGCCTTGAATGGTAAAGCTAATCATGGGTTTATCAGAGATACTACACATAGCTGGAAAAAGAAAGATGCTGATTGGTTCAAAGAGCAGTTTAAGAAATTGCTATCTAGCCATATGTCTAAGAAAGTAGCTGAAGCTCCTGTTCTAGATGAAAAGAAGACCGCTGCCTGGTTTAAATGGGTACGAGAGACTCAAAATAAAGCAGAAGCAAGGTCACAAGTTCTTCTAGACCAAACTATAAAAATGACTGGCGCTGTTAAGGGAAAACTTAATGGTATGGATGGTTATACTGTAGTTGGCAAGCTCAGAACTTATTTTATTAATGAAAAGGATAACAAAACTTACGATAAAGCCACTGGCAGGAACATTTGCATTGTGAATGGCCGCGCCGAGATGGGTGTTGGTAAGGATGCTGTAGTTGCCTTGATGCTTGCATTAAAGAACGACTCACGCAGGGTAGACCAAATTAAAACGTTACAAGGTGCATAATGAATGATTCACTAAAGACAGCTTTAGCCCAAGCTATATGCTATGGCGAGGACTTCAAAGACCGCGAAGGCGGAGGAGTCCTCATGGTAGATAGGGAAACAAATGAATCATTTTCATTTATTCCTATAACTAATAGTATGGCTGCAACAAATCGAGATAAATATTTGTATGTAGCAGACAAAGATGAATATGGCAAAAAGGTGATACCACTTATAATAAGTTGCCAGTTTAAGCCTTTTGCCAGTTTTCATACTCATCCAGGTAACTGTTCTACAGACCCAAGTTATACTGATGTGTCAAAATTGTTTATGGGCTTTCCTATAAATTACATATACTCACCAACTCGTAAACAATTAAGTTGTTATGAAAAAATGAGTAATGACGAAGTGCGCAACATACCAAGAGCTGAACTGGTTTTGGTGGAGTTAGACGCATCATTAGATGACGAACCATTTAAAATAGCTTGGAAAAAGACAGATATAACGTTGTAATATCATGACTAAACTTAAAATTGCGATAGCGGGAGCTGGAGGAATAGGTGGCTATGTCACTCAATTTCTCTATGAGTATGGGTTGAACAGGAGACAGTTTGATTTCGCGGACATGGACATAACCGTCTTTGATGACGATGCTGTGGATGCCTCTAATCTGCTACACCAGAACTTTACAGAAGCAGAGTTAGGGTTTAAGAAAGCTAAGATTCTGGCTGACAAGTATTACATGAATCATAAGCTTGTAAAAATGACAGTAGAGGATATGTCTAAATATGACGTGATATTCTCCTGTGTTGATAACATGCCTTTTCGTAAGCTTCTTTACGAATATGGATACACAAATAAAAAGCTGTTTTGGATTGACGGAAGGTGTAATAGCCGTAATATCGGTCTCTTTACATCAGACATAGGTAAGGCTGAGTTATCGAAGGTGATCAATGACAGCCAAGAGAGCACTGGTTGTTTATTGAAGCACGACAAAGAGTCAGGTACGTCTCACGTAACTCCTTTGATTGTGGCTGGTATGATGGTACAAGCTTTCATGAATCATATAAGAAAACAGACAACTGGCTCAGTCAAGTTGTATGTATAAGATAAAGTAATTGACTTTAGTCTTAGGTTAAGCGATAAATAGAGTGCAATCCAAGATTGCACTCAACATAAACAAACAATAGTAAACTAATAAAACATATGGCAGTAATCAAACCCTCGCTGAATTTTGATGGCAGCGATTTAACAACAAATAACATCAGTTCGATAATTAGGTCTAATGTTCCCGCAATAGACTTCAAAAGTGAAAAAGCAAAGAGTGGATTATACTTGTTCATTCTTCCTCCCTATAAAGTAGATACTAACGGTAACGGAGTCTGGTTTAGAGTAGTCACAGTTCGTGATAACTTTGGACTGGATATCAAGGAAAAGTTCCCAGTTCAAAAAGGATGCCCGGTGGAATACTTTGCCAACAAGGTAAAGATTCTGTTTCCTGAATATGGTGCCACACAAAAGATGGTACGAGATGGAAAAGATATCAAGCAATATCCTTCATTCGGACGTGTTACCAAGCGTGTGTTATTCAATGCTGCCTACTACGACAGCCTTGATAAAGGAGCACATGTGTTGGATATCCCACAGTCTGGTTGTGCTGAAGTAATTGACAACTTCCACAGAAGGGTTGGCCCGTCTGGTAAGTTGACTCAAATGGTTAGTGACCCAACAGCGGCCGTTCCAATATTCTTCAGGCTTAAACCGCCTGCGGAGACCAAAGGAAACCCTTGGGAAGTAATCATTAGAGATAATGAAAGGTCAGGATTACCTGAACAATTGGCAGATTCTGAATATCTGCATAACCTAGATGATGTGCTGGTTAAGAAGAACCCAGATGAGTTGATTGAAAAACTCAGACTATATACTCCTGTGGAAATCTTCGAGGCCTGCATGAGAGGTTATGTAAGAGATGGTGGATTGGTTCCAAAACCAGTTGCAGTTAAAGTTAATGTTCCGTTTGCAGGAGCCAAAGAGACAGGTCCAGTTGCGTATACCACTGATGGTGGCAGCAAAGGGGCACCTGCTTTGAATGTTCCAGCTCTAGGAAAACTAAACATTCCTAAGGTGATCAGCAAGCCTACAGCTCCAGCTGAAGTGGTTGAGCAAGAAGTAGTAACAGCTCACCCAATGTCCGAACAACCTCAAACTCGTGAACAAATTGAGGGCTGGTTGAGGAAGAAAGCCTAACCTAAACTCTGGATCCCGACAGTATTCACGACAACATGTCGGGATTCATTTATTAATACATATATGCCTATAGAAGAACTTCTAGCATTAACTAAAAAGCAATTCCAGAAACAGAATCCAAGTTCTGAAATGGAATTTTTATTGGCCAAAGATGAACCAGCTGCCAATGGATTGTTAATAGATAATCCATTGATGGAATACTTGTTAGATAGACGATTTTTAGCCTATGGTAGATTTTATCTGCTTTATGGAAAGAAAGGGTCATCGAAGACAAGTTTGTTTTATGATTTGGCGAAGACATTTCAAAAGCAAGGTGGAGATGTTATTTGGATAGAGACAGAGAACGCCATTGATCTAGACTATGCTAAGAAGCAAGGTGTAGATATGAATAAGATGGCATTGATGCATCCAAGCTCAATAGAAGAGGCATTAACTCTGGCTGAAGGTATTATCAGGAACATGCCTAAGGCTTATCCTGATGGTAAAACTCCGGTGTTGGTTTGTTTAGATTCAATTGCAGGTTCAAGCACTGAGTATGAGCTAGATACTTCTCACTCTGTAAGAGATGTCAAACTAGGAGAACATGCCAGGTTGTTGAGCAGGTTCTATCGAGAGATGGAACGACCGCTAGCCAAAGAAAGAGTCATCTTTCTAGCCTTGAATCAATTGAAGGAAAAGATTGGTGGTATGAGCTTCGGTGAAGAGCCTCCTGACTCGATGCTTGGAGGTAATGCTCCGTTGTTCCATTCAACATATCAATGGAAGATAGCTCGTACTAAAGATCTGGTGTTTGAAACAGAAAACAAACAGAAGATTAAAATTGGTTCTAAGCATAAGGTTACCTGTAAACGTAATAAGCTTGGTAAGGAAGGTAACTCACAGTTTATAGAATTTGATCTATACATTGAGGGAGGTATTGACTGGTACGGACCTTTGGTGCGTATGCTATCACAATATTTCCCACATGTGGTAAGTTCAGAAGGAGCAGGTTGGTATCAATGGCAAGTTCCCGGCATTAAGTATGTAGACGCAGCTGGTGCTACAGTTGAAATCAACACAGAAACTAAGTTTCGTGAATCTGATCTTGCTAAGATTCTTAAAATAAGTGATGATGCCAAGCACTTGATAAGAGAAGAGTTTAAACTACCTCCTCTGCCTGCTGAAAAAGTTATAACAGAGCTAGAGAATGCTAGACTGACTAAACGTAAGGCTAAGAAAGCTCTAGGAGAAGATGATGGAGTTTCAAGGCTAGTGGATGGTGACACAACTGAATAATACTATGGGTAAATTTGGACCAACTGGTTTCTCTCATAATTGTTTAAGTAAACCATATAAAGAAAACTATGATTCTATATTTAGGCAAGGTGCACAACCCAAACCCGTGAAAACTAATACAAAGAAAGTGGCGAAAGCCAAAGCTAAACCAACTAAGGCTGTTCGTAATACTGATGTTCCTAAGACGGTTCCTGAGCGTGTATCCAGCATGCAAGAAACCATGTTGAAGGAACGTGTAGTACATGAGCAATTGAATGCCAAGTTGGCTAGGACCCAACGGAACGAAGTAATAGACATGAACAAGTTGTCTGAAGAGCAGCAACGTAAGCTTGTCTTTGAAACGTTTCCAGGTGATGTAATGGGACTAGTCACAGGTGGTAAGCATCATAACGACTATGATGCACAAATGCCTACACAAGCTGAATAAATGACCACGATTTGTGCAATAGATAACGGAGTCACAGGAGGCATAACCATATTGCATCCTGATAAGTCCGTATTCTATAGCACAACTCCAGTCAAGAAAGTTAAGAATTATACAAAAGTAGAAGCTCATTTACATAGGATAGACACTAAGAAATTGGAGACTATCCTATGTAAGTTACCTAAAGATACTATGGTCTTTATAGAAAGGCCTATGATTAATCCGGGCAGGTTCAAAGCCTCAATATCTGCAGTGAGAGCTCTAGAAGCAACTCTTATTGTATTAGAAGATCTTAATTTAAAATATAGATATGTAGATAGCAAAGAATGGCAATCATATATGTTGCCAGATATTGTAGGTAGTGAAGAATTAAAAAAAGCTTCTCTAGCCAAGGGCAAGGAGTTATACCCAGATTTAGAGTATGACAAAGATGCAGATTCTTTGTTGTTGGCCCTATGGGTGAAGGAAACCAACCAAAATTTATGCCAATAGCACGTCAAACAACATTGTTCAATACACAAGGTAGTAGTGATAAGTTTTATACTATTCAGATATTTAGACATTCATATACGCAATCTTATTTCGTATTTGGTTTCTATGGAAAGAGATTAGCCATAGGACAACCTCCTTATGTTGCCACTGATACTCACACTATCAATATGGTAGTAAAGGCATCAGAAACAGGTATTACTAATGCTGAGTACATATATAACGAGATAATCTCGCAAAAAGCAGCCAAGGGTTATAGAGCGGGCGTTCCACAAAACACCAATCTTAACATGACAGCAAAAATAACTGATATGTTACGTAATGCTCATATGGGTGGAATAAACGCAAGGATACGAGCCGCAGCGGGCCACGCTAAACCTAACCAAGCTAAAGAGAAGGTAGTAGCAGCAAAGCCCAAAGTTCCTGTTGATGTCGAAAGAAGGATTTTCATAGCAGACTAAGTTATGAGTATCAAAGTGTTCGAGTCAGGCACAGCTCAATTCCGAGTTGTGCAGAAGTTAGCTAAACATTTTAAGCTAAGTTCTTCCAAGCTAAACGACGAAGTAAAGAAGGTAGCAGCAGAAACAAACTCCCCTTATCTAGATACTACTCCAGCTTTAGAAGAGTTAGGATTCTATTCTAAATTTAGATGTGTTGAAAGTGACCATTTAACTTTAGAAACATTATTAGACATAGAGAAATTCAAAAAATCAAAAATCTATGCTGAGTATTGTGAATATTGTCTACTTACACATAGTATCAAACTAGCCATTGTGTTATCAGGTACTGTGTGGCTTATTTATAGACAACAAAATAGTTACGCTGGTGCCGGTGCCATACTATTAAATGATCCAGACAGTGACAAATATTTTATCATTGAACCTATAGAACATTTTTTGAATTATTGGCATCCAGTACCAGAAGAGTAACATGCACTTCTTAGAGATACAAAAGTTTTTAGCGGCTGGAGGAACATTAGACCAGCTAAGAGAGCAATACAAGCTGGTCATAACTGAAGAAGATGATGGTAGAGTGATGTTCAATTATGACCAAATTGAATCATCCAAGGGAGAAATTATAGCACAGGAATCCAGAGGTTTGATTCTTGAGAAGAACACATGGAAGGTTGTGGCTCTTGGATTTCATCGTTTCTTCAATTACGGAGAAGGATTTGCTGCAATACAAGATGTAGATTTTGCTCCAGGAAATACTAATGAGTTTGGAATAACTGAGAAATTTGATGGTTCGTATGTTTCTCTCTACTACTATAATGGAATGTGGAGATGGTCAACCAGAGGAAGCATCAAAGCATCAGGATCAGTAGGAGACTGCCCATTCACATTTCAAGAGTTAATACAGCGGGCAAGCAAAGCTACAAAGATGCCTGTTTGTTTTGACTGTGATGGCGTGTATATGAAATACACATTTATATTTGAACTCACTTCTCCTTATAACAAGATAGTAACTAACTACGATGGTATCTCACTTAGGCTGATAGGAATAAGGCATAAAGAAACAGGAGTTGAAATATCTTGCTCTGAATTGCAACACTGGGTTGGCTTCTTAGGAGTCACTAGTTTTCAACCTATACCTATAGCTAGTGTAACAAGTGTATTAGATCTTATTGCAAAGCTACCTCCTACAGAAGAGGGATTTGTTTTATTTAAGTATACTAACTCAGCTCAAGATGGGAGAGTAGGTATCCCTAGAATAAAGATTAAGAACCCAAGCTATGTTGCTCTACACCATCTGAAGACCTCAGACAGCGTGAAGAACCTAGCTACCATACTTCAAAAAGGAGAGGAAGCTGAGGTATCAATCTTGCTTCCTGAATATAAAGAAATACTAAAATTAGGCAAAGACAAATTGGAAGAGTGTAGGTTACTATTCACCCAGCAGTTTGCTTATGCAATGGCTGAAGCTAATTTACAGCAAGATGTAAAAGCTAAAAAGAAGGCATTTGCTACACTAGCTCTACAGTCCAGAATGTCCGGTTACTTATTTAAAAAATATGCTAAACCTGAATTGTCATTTCAGGACATAATAAAGGAAGAAGCCTCAGATAAGCTAGCCCTGCTACTAGAGCTAGAAAGGTTTAAAGAAGAAGCCTTTAAACCTCATCTATTGGCCCTCCCTCCGGTATAGCCTAGGTAACTAAAGTGGGGGGTATGTGGTATAATACATTGACACGAGGGATACGTTATCTCTTGTAACAAAATCACGAAACCCAAGTCATATGAATAATACACCTCCCACACCTCCGACCACCATCCCGGCAGACCCGAATGCAGCCCCGGCTTTGCCTCCCGAAACGGCTGCCACAGTCGCGGCTCACAACGCGCTCGAAAGCCGCTGGCAGGAATTGAGTCGCACCTACAGCATGCCGTGGATCATCGGTCTCCTGGCAGTAGGCTTCGCCCTCGTGTTCTCGGTGAGCTGGCATACTGTGAAGAAGCAGCCAGGAACCAGCGACACGGTGGTGCCTGTGTTCCCTGACAAGCCCGTCGTGAAGACCGAGCCGGTGTTCACGGCTCCCACACCGCCCGACCCTACCAGCGACAACAGCAAGATCGGCGGGATCAGCAACGGCTGGCAATGGCGCGTCGGTGACAAGGAGATCTGGCGCGCGGGCAGCACCGCGCCCTACCGCTCCCCGGAAGGTGAGTTGTGGACCGGCGTGTGGTTCGCGCGCTTGACGCATAAGCCTACGGTGGTAGCAGTCTGGCAGCCTGACCTACGGGTCTGGACGGAGGTCAAACATTGACCCATGACCAAATTCGAGAGAAGGGGACGTTCAGTCCCTTTCTTTTATTATTTAATAATTAACATGATATAGTTAAGTTGCACAGAGAAGTTATGAAACAATCATTGGGAACGCCTATTAATAATCAGCTGGCTACGCAGCTCGCTACTGTCAAAGAGACTCTTAATTTTGATCAGCCAACTACAAACCAATTAGGTGAGATAAAAGAATTGTTTGTGGCGATTGAATTGCAAGAGATGTATATAGCTAGTTTGACTAATCCTAACTTAGCTCAACTCGAAATCATGAAGTTGAACAAGGGATGTGTAAAAGGATCACGTATAAGAAAAGTTAATTCGGTGGCTGCATTGAAGACTTTCCTTAATTCAGTAGATACTATAATGGAAAAGACTACCTTGGCCAACGGCTTAAGGATTTACAGACTAGCAGTGCCTAATAGCTACAAGGCCGAAACCTGTTGGGTCAGGCTTCAGGAGCTAGGCATGAGGAACTTAGTATTTAAAAAGAAATATAACCCAGGAGAGTCATTCCCTGAGTTTATGTGTCAGGTTGTTGTAGGATATCGTAGATCTCCAACAGCAGACAAGCCAGATGAAGCTTTCTTTTATGCACCAAAGCTTAACCCTATGCAAACTAATGTAGTAACATTTGTAGTGGATCAAAATGGTAAGCTGTGTAAGTGGTTTCCTGGTGAAGACAAAGAAAGATTCCCAGCCACTGCCGATTTAAAGAGCCATTGGGTAAACTGCTGCAAACCTTCCCAAGAGAGAAATTGGGATGCTACTGACAGAACAGCAGCTCCTGTAGCTGTGAACAAGCCAGAATCTAGCGAGCTGCATCTTGTTCCTAGACCAATAGGTGAGGGACGCTTGGATGATAGCTTCGCTGATGCTGACAAACAGTATCCTTCTACAGAGCCAGATGAGTTCCAGCTAACAAGTTCAGCCGCACAAGCTGAGCTTGAAACCGCTGCCTTCCCAGGTCAGGCCTAAGGTGATCATGAATACTATGAAAGTAAAAATAATAGCCAGAGCGACATTGGTTGTTTTGGCTATTATGGCTATAGTCGGTGTTGAATTTAGTGCAAGGCTATCACCCGGCGAACTGACCTTCGTAACAGTTGTGTTGGTAATAAACGCCTGGTTTCATAGTATTTTATTCGTGGCATCTTTTTATATAAATGATGACGAAGATATTTTTAAGAAGTATGAGCAAGAACGAGCTAATAGTAGAAGACTACAGGGAGAGCTACTTGAGCTTATACATGAAAACGCTGATTTGACTAGGCGTATTCAATCAACAGAACAACAACCAGATCTTTAGCAAGAAGAAGTAAAGTCGATTAAATCATTTAAAAATAGGTTATCCTTATATCTATTTTTAGTTTTAATAGCTAACTTGTTCAATTTTTTTAAACCTTCGGATGAGCGTAGCTGCCATTTAGCATATTCTAAATGTCTGTCTTGGAACTTTTGAGTAAAGGCTGAACCTCCAAATTTATATTTTAACTCTTTGGTAATATGTGCTTTGGTCATCGGCAATGTAACAGTTAGCTGTTTATATTGATAATTAATAGATGAGTTGGCGCAGATCACTCCAAGCAGAAACATGGAAGGTAAACTAGAAACATTAGCTCTTTCGGTATTTGTATTTTTTTTCATTATTATACTTTGGTTGCAAGGTAAGCTAGTTCATACCTTGGTAGTATTGTTCGCAATATTCTGTATTGTGGGAGTACTAAAACATATATTTGGTCAAAAATCAAATAATAAAGACGGTGCAGATAAGAAGTGACTCATATGAGTGATAAGAATCAAGCAGTAGCTCGCACTGAAACGCCAGCCAATTCGGCCGCTCAGCTCGAAACGTTAAAGGCAATGTTGAACATGTTGAATGGTGCTGCCGGGGCCGCGCACTTCAGCGATGTCAAAGTCGAACGGACAGGAACACGAATAATCCTTCCTGAAAACATGTCCTACGCGGATGCCCATCTGTGGCTGAAGCGAAAGGAAGATGCAGAGGAGAAGGTGGTCAAAGTATATGTGGAGCTCAGCTGCTATCCTCTGGATGGTATGTTGGCGCTGTCAAAGGCATTACAAATCATCTATGGCTTCACAAACTTGACAAGCACACCGACCTTTTTCGGTGAGAAGCCTCCTGTAATCATACAAGTTCCTACTGGTGTGAACACCACGGAACCGGCAGTCTATGGCAGAATCCAGCCTCCTACTCTGGAGGGTGGTTATTTGGAAGCCGTGATCAGCCACAACCATGGTTTCACCATCTCTGGTGAAGTCAAACGCAAGTTCGAGAAGGAAGTCGAACGCGTATTTGAAATGACAAAGCAAGTGCTCGCCGAGCACAGCATTTACAAAGGACATGCAATCATGCTTGATCTGAGCTACCTCAGGCCCGGCAAGGATCGTCCTTTCGATCCAACACAGGATGCCCCGAAGTTCATGGACCTCGATGGCGTGACCAAGGACAAGCTAATCCTGAATGCAGGCACTGAGTTCAGCCTGACCACAAGCATTCTCACACTGCTGACTCGTTCAGAAGAGTGTCGTGCTAACGGCATACCGTTGAAACACGGCGCTCTGTTTATGGGCCCTTATGGCACAGGCAAGACAATGACCGCCAGGGTCATCGCTGCCGAGGGAACCAAGCATGGTTGGACATTTATATATTTGAAACAACCCGACCAAATCTCTGTCGCGCTCAAGCTCGCCGAGCAATACGCTCCTGCGGTGGTCTTCGCCGAGGACATTGATCAGGTTACCTCAGGTGAGCGTGACCAAGGGTTGAACGACATACTCAATACACTGGATGGCATCGACACCAAGGACAAGCCGGTGATCACCATTCTTACAACAAATCATCCTGAGAAGATTCATCCAGGCTTCCTGCGTGCGGGACGTATTGACTCAGTGATTCACATGGAAGCGCCAGATTGCGTCTCTGCCCAGCGCTTCGTGCACTTGTATGCCGGTAACGGCACCTTACTGGTCCCAGGTATGGACCTCAAACCAATTGGTGAAGCCCTCGCCGGTTTCGTTCCTGCCTTCATCTCTGAGGCTGTCCAGCGCGCCAAGCGCCGTGCAGTTTATCGGGATGGTATGGACATCAACGGCAAGGTGACCACGGAAGATCTGCTGCTCGCAGCCGGTGAGCTGAAGAAGCATATCGAAATGGTCAACCGCGACAAGACTGCCTCCAAGGCGGAACAAATGGCTGCCGCAGTTGATCTGCTACAGTCCAACCTGGCCAGCGCCACAACTGACCAGTTCCAACAGCTGATGAAGAAGATGAACGAATCGTTCTAATCGTTAATTACTAGTGTGGTGGAGAGAGGAAACTAAACTCCACCACACTATTCAAATTATGGATACTAAAATTCATTGTGAATTATGTAATGGATCTGTAGCAGCAACAGGGATATTCACCTGGGGTTTGTTTGAAAGAACTGATCCAATGAATACTGCTCATCTATGTTCTAAACACAGTGATGATCTTTATGATAAATGTAGAGGAGCCATCAATACTAATTTAATGTATTGGTTGAATACTCCTTTTAAGTGATTCGATTGCTCTTTTCATTTTTTACGGCGGTGCTATAGTAGAAATATGAAAAGAGCTAGAAAGTTTAAGTTCCCTAGAACAGTATTGAATTCTATCAACGAATGTACTCAAGGATACTTTCTTTTGACTATAAACGGTGATAGAGAGTTTGAAGTATATCAAAATCTTAATGACTCTGTAGATCATCTAGCAGTTGTCAGTTTTCTAGATGTTCATACGCAAGTTATGAAGGATAAAATCATTGATCAAGCCACCAAGCAACTAGGTAATACTAGAGGTCAGGATGATCAAGATGAGGGTACAGAAAACTCTGAGCAATTTTAATCTGTTGTAAAATTAGGGCGTTTTAACAGATCGAAACCCAACGCTTCCTTTACAAGTTGGGCAAGGAACTTAGCACATTTTAAAGAAGACATAAACTCATTATCCTTGTTAGTAATACGCTTCTTTAATACTACTTTTGAAGACTTACCTTTATCATGCTTAACTTCAATTGTAATTTTTATATTCAAATTATTTTACCATATGTTTAATAAGGACTTTATCCTTACTATCCATTGAAGTACTTAATTCAGTCTTTAAAAGAGTTAACACATTATCAGAATGTGTTTCTAACAGGGTCTGTACTTCACCTTTGGTAAATACCTTAGTCTCTGGTACATTGCTTAATACTTGAGCTTCGATAGGTTCAGCAGCTACTTTTTGTTTAAAGCTTTCTATTCCAGTACTTACATTTTGTACTACAGATTTACCTACAACTCCAAATAGACTAGCTAGTTGAGGTACTTTTCCTATAACGAAGGATACTAATGATCCTACTAATGGAAGTGCGGCTGGGCATAATACAACTAAAAGAATCATTCCTCCTATACCTAAAGTTCCGAGGCTCCATTGCCATAGACGAGATAGCCAGTTCTTCTTCTGCTCCTCTTCGTATTTTTGACCTTTATCTACAAGATCATCAATATAAGTATTACGTTGTTCCTCTAAGCTGGCTTTTTGCTTGATGAGCTCTCGTTCTTTCTTGAATTTCTCCAGCAGCTCTTTCCACTCTTGGTTATCTTTTGCTAGAATAGCATTAACATCCAAAGGCTCTATAGGAAGACCGTGTATGTTAACATTTTGTTCAGATATTGTTTTTGCTAATGTTAGCGCGGCAGTAGCTTGTACATTGCTTGAAACAATAGAGTTTGTAGGAACTAAGACTAGAGCATCATTAACAGCTTTAGTTAGTTCTTTCTTCTCTTCTTCAAGCTTGGCGGTTACAGCACCGATTTTTGCATCTAGCTTTAGTTTAGCTGGAGTGCTAAAACAGCCTGTCACTACTAAACAGCTTATAACAACTAGCAATAGACTAAATCTTATTTTCATCTTCTTCCTCCTCATGGTTCATTTCTTCTTTATCTGTATGTCCTAAATGGTCACGTACACTGTCATTGTATAACTTATCTACAATCTTGAGTTCGCTGGCCCCAGGTAGTCCTAAGTATTCACCCTTCCTTCTTTGCTCGGTAGAACATTCCACGTGTGTCCACCTATCAAGATCAGTACCGAGCATTTCCAAAGCCTCTACCCTTAATCGAGGTATTATCCGGTCGCAAATAACACATCTACCTGTCTTCTGTAATACTTCCTTTTTATTTGAAAGTATATCCTTTGCGCTTGGCTTTAACTTAGAAGAGTTAGATTTCATTATTCTGGTGGTTGTTGCTTAGAATCATCAACACCTTTACTCTTGGCTGAAGAGGTCATCTTCTCAAGAGAAGCCTTTACAGCGCCCCACAATGTTTCATCTGAGGCTTTGATCTCTTGGAGTTTGGCGCGTCTCTCATGCCCCTCTAATGGATATATCTGTTTGGCTATCTCATCAGCCTTCTCAAGCACGTCACTAGGAGAACCACCTTGAGCACTACCACCATCTCCGCCACCGGAGTCAGCCATTTGTTGTAGCTGTTGCTTGGCTTGCTCTTCTTCTTGTAGCTCTTTAAGTGCCCTGTCTTCCTCAAGCTTCTTCCTGATTTGATCTCTATAGTCAAACCCATACAGATTGAGAAGCTCACTACGAGCAATAGCGTTAGCGGATACGAGTTGACCAATGATGCTCTTACGTTCGATATCATCGCTAAGATTAACAGGTACAAGGCTTACCTTCGCGTCAGGTAATCCTTTGATCTTTGCAATAACGGCACCTATATGATTTAATAAATCGTTGTATATATCAATAATAGGAGACCAAGAATTTTCAAACAATCTAAGAGCTGGTGCTGCTGCTTGGATGGTTAAATTCATGTTGTAAAGCTCTTGAGGTACGTTTAATGCATTTAATATATTAGATCTAGCATTATTCATTAGATCTACAGGAGCTAGATCTTTAGCATTACCACCTAGTTGTTGATATTCCAATGGGAAAGGAAAGGTATGATAAGCAGCAGGATCTTGTCTATGCTCTCTTATCATATTATCTACAGCACCAGCCCATTGTCCACCGTTCTGAGTTAAAATTGGGTTAGCTTGGCCATTAACTTCTTTGGCCATTGAAATAACTCTGAATGGAGCTATGTCTTCAAGACAGATTACTTCATTATATCTTTCCATGACCTTTAATATAAAGAAGTCATCGAACATATACATACATCTAGGAATAGATTTACCATCAATTCTAATGCCTGCAGGAGTTGGCATTTTTAAATGTATAAAGTTTGTGTTATTAAATAACATCATCTTTTCATTGATGATGGCATCATATATAACCTTAGGTGTTTTCTTAGAGAAGAATTTGTTGTTCTTCTTCATTACCTTTTCAGAATAAGTTTTAGGAATGTCCCAATGATATTCTGAAGAACCTGTAGTTTCTTCGTGTCTTACAATAATCTCTCTAGGATCCCAGTTATTTATATTAAGTTTCTTAATGTCTCTAGAAGGCTTATCTATAACCTCATGAGGTCCTGTTTTGTTACATGATAGGCAACCATATGCAAACTTACCCTTATCAAACTTGTAGTTATTAATCTTGTCTAAATTTGTATGTTTTGAACAGTTTGGACAAACGATAAAACGTTCAAATCCTTGGTTTACAGAGATGAATACATTACTGTATGCAAGAAGATTTAGTCCTGCTTTTGATAATTCTTGCTTCCAGTGTAGTTCTTCAAATAAATCTTGGTACTTACGCTTAGCCTCTGCGTCATCACACTCAATTTTTAAAGACGTGATAAAGTAATTAGCAATACGAGATAAGGCAGCGTGATAGAATCCGAAGCGGAACAAAAAGTGGTTCGCCCACCACAACATGGCATCCATGTTCTGTAGCGGCATATAGCGTATAGGCAATCCATAGAAAGGATTAGCATAAGTATTAGTACGGTTACTACCCATCGTATTAGGGAAGAAACGGGCAGGGCCTGAAGAATTGAAGTCCATAAAGTATTAATTAGTCTTTCTCTGTCGTATCTTTTATCTTTACTGGAGTCTTTAGCTTTGCTTTGTTTTTCTCGTCTGCTACATGAAAACCATCGGCATCAAAATACTCTGCTTTCTTAGCATTGTCAAAGTCGCTATTTGAGTCATCTGTCAACATTCCATGTTTAATCATATTAGTTTATAATTTGAATTGGAGTTTCTGCTTTAATCATAGCTAATAGAGCGGCCGGTGCCATTGCAGCACCACCTACAAGATAAGCTTTGTCTTTTACATTATCTACACGCTCTCTAAAAGAGTTTGTATGTTCTTCCTCTTCTTGAGTTTCAGGCTCTTCTTTTTGCTTCTTCTCTTTAGACTCACTAGCAGATTTCTCTCTTAGAATATCTACAATAACTTGATCGTTTAATTCATGTTTCATAAGCTTATTCTTCCGCTGGTGCTTTAACGAACACCATTAATTTCTTTGTATTATCAATCCAGGTAAACAAAAAACCTGTGTACATAACTCTCTCAGTCCTATCTTTATTTATAATAATACTAAGTATATCTCCTTGATGTGGTATAAAGGACATAGCTTCTTCGTTATTATATACTAAGATCAAGGCGGTTTCCTCTTCTAGGACAGCCGCTACTGAGACTTTAATTTTACCAAAGTTACTACTTAATGTCACGTATATAGATTTCGTGGCAGAAATGGACGGTGTATTAACAGAATAGTTAGTTTCTTCATCCATGTTTATAGCACGCATTGCCTCTTCTATAGGTAAGTATATAGAAGAAGGTTTAACTTTTAACGGCTTTTTATCTAATTCAATTATGGGCAATTTAGACGAGGTACTCTTTTCTTGGTTATTGTTTACTTTTCTTTGTTTCTTGGTTGGGTTTTTGCTGGGGTTTATGGCTGACTCCGACCGGCGCTGAGGTCCTACATCAATACCAGTTTTCCTAACAAATTTTCCTTCTCGTGATCCTAATAGGGCTGATTTAATAATAGCTAAGCTCTTCTCTTTAATCTCTTCTGCCGAACCTACAAAGGAGGGTTCGCTGATCCTTTTACCTAAAGCATTAAACTTTGGTACGATATAATCACCTAATTCTCCTTGTCCAAGTGTGTCATTCATACTATGATAATATTCATTAGATGAAGAAAATTAACCTATTTAGAAAAGCACTCAAACTAGACAAGTCTGGGCCTACGTACGTGTTAGGTTTAGAAATCATCTCCTCAGAAGGTATCAGTAAGGAGATATTTGTCAAGCAGAGACAGCGAGACAACAAGCAAGCTAACAACGATGTATTTGTTGCGGTGGCTGCAAACTATCAATTAGAAGATCTAGATGTTGATAGTCCTAAGGCAGGGACTTCCTACTTTAGGACTGACAATATAGAACTAGTAGCTTCTAATCCTGCATATCTAGACAAGTTATTTGACACAATATTATCAGAAATACAATCTTTGGTTGACAATGCTGAAGTAATAGATGAAATTAGTCCTGACGGTATCTATGAAATTACTGCGGACACAATTGAAGTAAATATGGGAACAATACATACACATTATCGAATACCATTAGTAGCACAACCTTGTGGTGGTAATGAGATATTTACAGAAGCTAGCGTACAAAAACATAGAGTATCTAGCCAAAATACAAGCTTACCTGGTTGGTTGAATATAACTTCAGGTGTAGATCCTACAGGTACATACTTTAAATATAATATAGCAACAGATTCTACATTAAGTAGCAAATGGCCTATTACGACTGAGTTTGTTCCTTATGCAAGAATAGAGATTAACGGAGTAACTAGTGGTAAAGTTTTAATAAACGCTAACGGCATTTTTTGGAAAACCAATCTTCTTGGTAAAGCTCCATGGCCGGTAGATTATGTAAACTCAGGTAACACAGGGAGCGCAGTAAATGCCGTGACCTTAGTGCTTGATTTCATTGTATAAATTATGGCAACTTCAGATTACAATTTTATAACAACTAATAGTACCGCGTCCACATGGTTTAACGGGATAACTACAGCAACTATTAGCAACAGCTCAGGAGTCACTAGTATATCTACTGTAGCCAACACAGGAACAGGAGCTTTTGGTGTGGTAGTTAATGGTTATAGCTCTACTACGTCAGATGGAACTGCCACCCTTACAAACGATACAATAGCTTCTATATTACCTTACCAAATAGCTTATCAACCTATTAGAAATACTACTATTCCTAATCCTGCTATCTTTGATGACTATTCTGATTCAAGTATTACTATAGGTAAGTTAACAAAGAGAGTGTCTGATCTCGAACAAGAGCTTGCTGATTTGAAAGCTAGAACTTTAAAAGACGGTGATGGCAAAACCTTAGAAATCACAGATAGAAAAATTAAAATATAGTAGTGGTACATGAAACATTTTAAAAAGTTTAGACAAAGAAATAAGGATTTCGAGGGTCAGAGCGGCAGAGAAGAGCAAGACTCGCATGAGCAGATGAAGGAAAAAGATTGGAAGAAGCATCTCCGAAATATAAATAATGGAGAGCAGATTGATGAAGACTTTGACGAGAAATTCATGCAATAATGACAGTTAAAATAATACTTACCAGAGCGAAGCACGGCTTTAGAAGATGTGTCAAAGGCTGCTGTAAAAAGGCTGGTGTGTTAGATACAACAGGACTACCTCATATTGATATCTATGATCTTAGAGAAATTCTATTATCGAATTCAGCTAAAAGTCTTTCAGACGAAATAGACCGAAAATTCATAGATACAGCTAATTCTTATATACAAAGTCGGTAATAGTAGTTGTAGTCTGATTCTAGAACCCATCATCAAAGATGGGTTTTTGTATTTATGGAACCTAATGACATTGTTAATAACAACACGATATTCCTGACTAATACAGGATCTCAGGCATACGGAATGGCTACTAGCTCTTCTGATCTAGATTTAAAGGGTATATGCCTGCCACCTATTTCTGTAGAGCAACACCTGTTCAGAAGTTTCGATCAGGCGGAAAACGTACCATGTCTTGTAACTAAGTTTGGACATCTTGCAAATCCAGCAAATCCAAAAATAGAAAGCACAGTTTTTACACTTAGAAAATTTATCAAGCTGGCTGCTGAAATCAATCCTAACATAATTGAATTTCTATGGGTTGATGATTCTGACATTTTAATTGCTGAGCCATCCTATGAATTGCTTAGAAAGAATAGAACTCTGTTTCTATCTTCTAAAGCTAAGTTCACCTTCTCAGGTTATGCTATAGCTCAACTGAACCGCATTAAGAGGCACAGGAAATGGTTGATAGAACCGCCAGCAAAAAAGCCAGAAAGAGCTGACTTTGGTTTGTTGGAAACACACTCTTCACAATTTGATGAGCTTGAACGAGCACTGAAAGCCAAGATAGAAGTTTGGAACCTAGCAGAGTTCGAGCTTGATGAGATGACTAGAAACGACATCAAGCAGGTTTGTTGGGACATGCTCAAAAACGTAGCCAATACAGATGTGACTTGGAGTAACTGGCCGGAGCACTATTGGTGTGGAGCATTAGAGAACCTAGCTATTGAATTTGATTTGTCTGAAGGGCTTCTTGATAAGATTAGAAGAGAAAAGGCATATCGTATCGCCATGGAAAATTGGCATGGATATGAACGATGGAAAAATGAAAGAAACGCCATTCGTAAAGAGTTGGAGATTAAGTTTCAATATGATGTGAAACACGCAGCTCATTTAGTAAGACTTTTAAGAATGGGTCTGGAAATACTAGAGACTGGTAAAGTCATTGTAAGAAGACCAGATGCAGCAGAATTACTTGCAATTAGGAATGGGGCTTGGACTTATGAACAAGTCGAAGCCTATGCCAAAGAAATGGATCTTAAATTAAACGAAGCTTATAAGGTTACTACATTACCAAAGGTAGTTGATTACGAAAAAATCAATGACTTGTATCTTACAATTAAGGCTCAATATCAGCCTTAAGTAAACAGCTGCCTAAGTCGGATTACTTAGGCAGCCATTCCACACTATCCCATCCCCTTTGCTGTGTCTTTCTACAACTTCACAGCTTAAATAAACTATATAATAAAATAGCAAAATTAGTCAATGTAAATTATGCCAAACGAACCAGATCGTATTATCAATTTAGGTGCTGAAGCTCCTAGATTACCAGAAGTACACCACTTGATCATTTTAGATGCTAGTGGTTCCATGAATGATTTTAAGAGTGTAACTATAGCTGGAGTTAACAAACAACTACAGACAGCGCAGGCCGCTGATGAGTTAAAGGAAACTAGAAACTTTGTTACACTTGTAAGTTTCAACCAGTCAAGCACTTATCTACGAAATAACGAGCAGGCTTCCGGCTGTGCTCTTATGAATGCAGTAGAATATCAAACTATAGGCAGCACTGCTCTATATGATACTATCGTTGAAGTTATAACTAACTTTGAACAAAATGTGTTAGGACAAAAAGCCAAAAGCGACAATACTAAGATTCTAATTACTATCTTCACAGATGGTCTTAACAACCTGCAATTAAAGTATAGTAAAGAGCAGGCTGCGGAAACACTAACAAGAGTACAACAACTAGGTTGGGCAGTAACTTATGTTGGAGCCAATCAGAATGTATCTGAAGTTGCTGATCTGCTTAACATACCTCTAGGTAATACAATGCAATATACAGCAAACAACGCTGGATATACTAGTGCGTTTGATACTATGGCTAGTTCTAGAATGATGTATTGTAGAAGTGTCAGCAGAAGCATTGATGCTAATGAATCATTAAGAGCATCTACTGTGGCCTCTGCAGATTCAAGTGGATTCACACGAAGCTTCTTTAGTACTACAGGAAATGTGACAACTCCCAGCCCAACAGCTAAAGTAGACGCAGCCATAGCTGAGCTTGAAGCACTTAAGAACGTCGCTATTTAATCTTGCTTTAAGCTTAATAGTTTTATAATATTTCAATATGAACATGCATGAATCTTACTGCCAAGGTTTCTTAGCGAGAGCTAGAGAAAAAGGAGTACAAGATGATACTGCTTTGTCCATGTTGAAACGGAGCGCTTGGTGGGAGGAAATGCAGAAAGAGCAAAAAGCCAAGAATAAAGCTACGGATACGTCGGATAAGAAAGAGTTCAATAATAAGTATTTTAATAGTCCTAACAAAGCTAACTTATAACTGTAATGAATAACCATAGTGTAAAAGGGCGCGCAGCAAGACCAGGAGAAAAATCCTGTGTTGCAGCCTATTTACAATTTGATGGAGGCAATACAGTGTAACAGCAGGAAATTTGTACAGTTTACAACCCCTGCTTCCGAAAGAGGCGGGGGTTAAACATTTTAAGGGTTTAGTCATCGAGGTGTACCAGAAACACCATGAACGTTCGGCCTTGAAACTGCCGCGTGGCTCTCAGTAGAGTCAGACAGTTTTGTTCTTTTTACAAGATCACATGTTATGCCAGACACTAGATTAATTTCAATCGGAACAATTCAAGAAAAGAAAACAAATGCAGCTGTTAGGTTAGATGACGATAAGTCTTCTATAGCAGCTACACAGGCGGATCTTAATGCTGAGTTTAAGAAAGCCACACCACAGCAAAAGAGGGTAATGATAGCTAAAGACGTAATAGCAACGATAAATACTAAAAAAATAACCATAGATACAGGTTCGTTTATTTCAATCTTTGTTCCTGCTTTCCAGCATGCTGAGGAAGAAGACGAAGAAGCCATTAAACTAGTTAATATTCCAGTCGATGCTAAAGTAAATGATTTACTCAGTAATAATAAACAAGTCAGTTGTGATTGCTGTGCTGTTGGTGCGGCGGTGTTGTCCTGTATGAGGCTTACGGATATGCCTGTGGCTAAAGGTTTTAACGAAAAAAAACTGGTGCCTGCTTTGATTGATAACTATGGAACTTTGGACTTAGAGGGCGAGGATGCATTCAGAATTCTCAGGAAATTTTTTAGTAAAAAACAAGTTAACATGATTGAGTGGTGTTTCGAGACTAGTTCGGGCTGGGTCGGAAACCAACAATATGAGTCTACTTCTTATTACGATAACAACGAAGATTATCAAAGGGCCTTAGCCTTTGGTAAAAAATATCGTTCCTCTGAAAAGAGGTTGTTGGCTATCATGGATAACATCATAGCTAATAACGGGACTTTCAATCCTTAATAATTTAACGCACCGGTAACTCAATGGTAGAGTATTAGTTTTCCAAACTGATTGTTGTGGGTTCAAGTCCCATCCGGTGCTCCAATTTTAGCAGTATAGTTTGTATGAATGCTTACGAAAAAATGGCGGACTTAGTGGGGAAAAGTTGGGAGATCATGAACGGTGTTTATAATGACCGTTTAGAAGAGTTTGCTGCAATGGTAAACTCTGCTCATAAGGTGGAACAGTTTGAAGCCTTAATAGCTGACTTGATGCCTATAATGGCTGAGTCTGCAAAGGTGAAACTACGTTATCCTAAAGGAGACGAACCGGCAGGTGATTTATTGGATCGAACTGTAAAGCTTACTAACATAGCCATTGCGTTGTTTAATCTAACCTTAGGTCAAAATAGTAAAGAGACCACCACGCTAACTGGTTATCGTGAGGAGATGCTGGCATTAAAACCAGCTTTGGTAGAACTAGACAATTTAAAGAAAAAATTAGAAGAGGCCGGTCTTCTTAAATAAATAATGGGGGTTTGGTGATAATGGTAGCATGACTGATTTGCACTCAGTAGGTAACAGTTCAATTCTGTTAACCTCCACCATATTTTAAATATTAGTTGTCCTTTTACCTTATCAGTTCTTATGGGAGATAACACACAAACGGAACGTAGACCAGCGATAGAGCTCGTGATTCGGGTTAATCACCCAAAATATAAGCCGGAAGCCGAAGAGTTTTACAAGGCTTTAAACGAACTTGTTAATAGCGACACAGCAAAGAAAGCGATTGAACTCGATCCAGAGCTTGCCTTCTCAGTCTCATTTGTGTCTGCCGAAGGTGATGGCACAACACAGCCAGAGAAGCAGCCTGATCGCGTAATGAAAATCTAACCTATGCCTGAAGAGATTATTAAGCAAATCAATAAACCAGTATTAAAGACAATGCTGGAGTTACTTAAGTTTAAAAACAGAGCTTCTTACACAGAGATATCTAGAGTTTCTGGTGTAAAACAGATTAAAGTATTATCAATTTTAAACAAGAATACACAACTTTTCTCTGTAAATAGTCTAGGAGCTATCGTGGGCGTGGAAGCTTTTAGAACATGGTTATTAAAAAAGATAACTGATGAAGGTCTGGCTTTTCGTATGAAGCAAGCAGACACATATGATTATGCAGACTTTAAATATTTAAGCTTTAATGGTCATCCTGAGCTTCTTGAAACATTAGGAGAACCAAAGAAGAAAAAGTATGAAGGTAGTGGTGTTATACCATTAAAATTTGTTGTAGATAAGCCTGAAAACGTAGTGTCTTTGAAGCTGGCTGGTTTGCTTGATGGTGATGAGTTTGTCAAACAAGCCTCTATAGAAGACTACTGGGATGAACAATAGTTGTTATGGCACACAAGAATGCACAAGAATCTTTACTATTAAGTAGGGACGAGTTTCGTACCTTAGTATTAAAAAGAGATAAGCATTCTTGTGTTTGCTGTAAAGTAGCAGCACAGGATGCTCATCATATAATCGAAATAAGCACCGGTAGCTCAACGGTAGAGCGGCGCTCTTTTAAAGCGTTGGTTATGAGTTCAAATCTCTTCCGGTGCACCAATCCCATGAAAATCAATCCGCTAACTGACTTGCCTGCTGTAGATAATATTGTATTAGAGAAAATTATTGAAAATGGAACGCATAAAGTATCTATATCAAAAGCAGCTGAAGGGCCTGAAGTGGCCAAAGATCAAATCTTTCAATTAATTATTTCAGAATGGCCATGGAAAAAGAACGTATGGTCCTTTATGTTTACAAAGGAGGATTATGCTTCATTTCTTAACCTTCAATTGGATTTTGTGAATTTAATAGGACAAACTGATATAAAACTCACAAACGAAGCGGCGAGGAAGATATCAGGTCTTTAATATGAATCAGACACAGACAACAGCTTTAATAAAGAAATACATAGCAGCTAATAACTATGCTCGCTCTAATCCTAATTTCTCTGCGTTCAGACGAGGCACAGAAGTACAGCAGAAAGCCATGGTCGATTGGATGGAAGTAAAAAGAGAGTTATGTGCTTTCCATGATAAATATCATACAGAACCAAATAGAACTAATGAAGCTGAAGCAATCTCTCATTGGGTTCTTTGTCATAGAGTGGCACAGGATAATCCGAGGCGGATGATTAAGAACGAGATAACATCAGAGGAAGCGGGTGCCATTATGAACGAGATGGCACATGCTGAAGCTGTTATGTCTGCACTTGTAGGAGAAAAATTAATTACTGCAGATGAATGCTTACCAAGGCCTTTCCTAATCTAAAGAGTAAGTCTTAAGTTATGCCTGATGAAATGCCAAATGAGATGGAGGAAGCTATATATATATATCGTGAGTTTCTAAAAAAATGGAACAACCGATAATAATTAATCAATCTGGATTAGACCAGACATTGGCATTTTTAAACAAAGATCATCGAACTGTAAAACAGAAAGAAGCGGCAGTAGAAGAAGAGCAAGTAACAAGAAAAATTAAAATATAATATTAATGAGTTATAATATTCCAATAGTTATCAAGCTTAGCTGGGAGCTTGAACCAACTTATCAAACTTGGGAAAGCCAAGTACAAATTTTTGATCCTAATTTTACAGCAAACAAAGGAGAGCTTGGTCATCATCAAATTTCCATTATACCACAACGTTATAGTATGGATCGTGGTAAGTATCTTGTAATGATAGGTACCATTGGTGGGTTTGGATTAGATGAACAAGAAGGATTTCCTAGATATTATTTTGAGCTAGAAACAGCCAAGCGTGAGATGGAGCTCTGGGTTAACTGCCGGGAGGAGTGTCTTAACGCTAATAGAATACAAAATGAAAATTGTAGCCAGATTAGACAAACGTAGAAAATGGGCAGTTTATAAGACAAAAATTACTGTTCCTAGAGCAGTTGTGGATTTCTTTCAACATCAGAATGCTGGGAGGATAGCTGGAGGTGGAGGATTACCACATCATTTGAACTATAAGAAAACAGACGAAAGTGGTGTATTTAATCCAGAAACAGGAGAAAAAACATATACATTATTTCTGCCTTTTGATATACGACAAGCGCGTGTAGAGCCTAGTGCTGGAATAAACGAACATTTATTAGAAACAACAGGTGTTTATATACCAGGATTAAGACAATTAAATGAACCCTCTAAACAGCTTCTTAACAGTATTGTTATAGAGGTTGAATGTTTAGGGTCTAACATTACGTTCGAAGCTTCTATTCCTTTTGATATAAAGCCTGATGGTGAAGTGAATGAAAATTGGTGGGGTTTACATGACTGGGAAGACCAATCAATTAGATACGCCTTTAGATGGACAGACCGTATGCATATACTATCTGGCTTGTTACAAGGAACACAAACTGTGATAAGAACAGAAACTAAATGTTTTATTCATGGGATGTTCACCTTTAAGAAATATTTAGATGTAATATATCTTACTCCAGTGTTAACCAAACTACCAGAAAAGTATGCAGATTATATGTGATAGCCCCACAAGACATACATGGTCATTAGTTAAATGCGAGATGACTGGGTTTGCAAATCTGAACTTCATACCAGCGGAAGGGTTAGAATTTATCAGAGGCTATTGTGATACACACCATTTTCTATTACCCAATAAAGTTATACTGTATAGCTCATTTAGTAATGAATATGATCTCGGAAAATTAATTATAAGAACACCAGAGAATCATCCTGGTGTACAGTATAAAGGAGAAGATTACCTTGAATTTCATAATATAAATCAAGTGGGTATGATGTTCCAGCGCTGGGAAAAACTTTCAACATTTAGTTATAACTCGTAGCTATAATGTTGTATTCGGTGCGAGGCTGATTTTAGCTCCTTGGTTTACAGGACGAGAGAGATTTTTAATGTATATAGATTTAGACGAGCTTGCTATAGGCACGTTTTTAGCTTGTTGGGTTGTTAATAAAGACAACGGCTTGTTCATGAAAGCCTTATCTACTGGAATAATACAATATACAGAAGGAACGTTAGTTGGTTCATTTGTATTTGTTAATTGTCGCTCTTGGAGAAACATAACAATCAGACCATTTGTTAATAAGATTAGAAATAGACGGTAGCTTAATGGTGTCTATAGCCTAATGGTAAGGCCTGCGTTTGTGAAGCGCGATACGTGGGTTCGATTCCCACTAGACACACCTTCATAGTTGCAAATAACCCAAACGTATCTCGCGGCTCCGGAAAACCGCAGGTAATATACTAATGCAGTTTGCGCGGTTCACATAAACAGTATTAGGAAAGTAAGTGACAAGATTGAACCTCTTTTGCAACTATCTAATTTATGCGTTTCTTAATTGAAGAATACGAAAGAGAAAACGGATGGACTGACTTCGGTCATAAAGCCAGAGAGCTTGGACACGAAGTCAGTATTATAAGGGCAGACCGCATCACGGCAGTAGCCAGGGATCTTACGGTTCCTACAATGATGCTCGGCACGTTTCAAGGAATACGAGAAGCTGAACAAGCTTCTCCTAAAATCATAGTCTGGACAGACTGGGCAGCTATGAATTGTCTAAACTGGTATCCTAAATTTGGGCAATACCTGCTTAATAATGATTACAGCTTTGTACAAGTTACAGAGTTGTTAAGACAGCGTTGGTTATATTTTAAAGTATTTTGCAATGATACAAAGATATTTGTTCGTCCTAACTTGTCCACTAAACCGTTTACTGGACAGCTAATGGACTTACAAGACATTGACAAAATACTGACCCAGCAACTATCTGAGGAGCTTGTAATAGTGTCCTCTCCAAAAAAAATAAGAGGAGAGTGGCGCTTTATATTGTCTCAAACAGGTATAGTTGGTTTAAGCTCTTACAGTTATCGAGGTAATATAACTACGATACCTTTTGCTCCTCCTAAAGTGAAAGCTTTGGCAGAGCGAATGATTAGCATAGGTTATTTTCCGAAACCTCTGATTGTAGTTGATATAGCAGAAACATTTGAAGATGAAGTGTTTCTTATGGAGCTTAATTCATTTAGCAGTTCGGGCTTGTATGCTTGCTCGAACTTTGCAAAGGAGATAATTGCAGTGGTTGAACCTTACTTTGGAACAAGCGTATATGACTAATACTGAGCGTTGTGAGTTTGTTTCAAGCCACAAGGTTAACGAGTGGCCGAAAGAAGTGTTTGAAATAAGTAACGGAATGTTAAGCATTTTTGGACGATACAAGAATGACAACATTTTGAATCTTAAGCCTTCTGTTGTAGTAGGCTATGAACAATACACTACCGTTGATATCGTAACTTTGGCACATGACGTAAGTCGTGGAGAAGCCAAGGAGAAGCTCAAACAAGGAGCTGTAAAGTTTAACGGTGTGAAGGTTAATTTAGCTACAGATGTTTCAACCATACCGTTGTTACATGATGCCTTTCTAGTTGTAGAGTTTGGTAAGTACAACTTTGATTTTATTGAATTTGAGGACTGGTATACTGATTATACTCCTCCTAAACTTCCATGGTATAAACAACTTTGGAATAAATTAATAGCTATCTGTAAGTAATAAACGCACTCCTATTAAGGCATCAATGATAGCTGATGGCTGGGTGAAAATCCTACAGTGCGGCCTTTGACCATATGCCAAAGTCGAAACCTAGTATTAGACCAATTAACAGGGAAGAACCTATGCCTGGTGTAGTATCTGAAGAGATAGTAAGATATGACACACACGACTATACTCATGTAGATGATGCTGGTATGTTATGGAGAATGGAAGGAGCAAGACCATCTCGTTACTAGCGGATCAATGCATGGCTACTTTACATATAACAAAAAGAAAGAAACGTAAATAATCTTATGGATTACACCTTTGAATATGAGAAGCCATTGTTCTTAGTAAGAGATATGGACTCTATTCTATTAGCTTTGAAAACAGAAGATCCTACTGTAATAGAAAAGCTTGATGAACTTAAAGGAGAGTATGATCTTAGTACTATATTTGTTTGTTTCGGTGGAGCCAAAAGCATAGATCCTAAACAACTTGTTGTAGTGGATAAGATGGACGAACAAACACTAAGAGAGATGATACACACCAGACTGGAAGTCGCTGGTGATGAAATACTTAAAGACGAAAATGGAGAGAGTTATACTGGTAGGAAAGCCAGTCAGGAAGTATTAAACGAAACAGAAGTAGGAGAATACTTCTTTACAGTTGAAAAGGAATTTTTAAAGAAGATGCAAGCCAACTTCTTCGAGAACTTGTGGCCACCAGAGCCGAAGAAACTAACATTAACCTAAGGGAGGAAGCTATGTCACCGCTAAACGCATAACAGAAGTAATATATTCACGATTGAGCCACCACGGCTACCAAATACAGGTATGGCTGGATGTTATCCCTCAACCAGGAGATAACAGCACCTTATTCGTGTGTTCAGGGATGCAACGATTTAAGAAGTTCTTCCCTATTAGGTCAGGCACAGGTGTAGCCTCCTTCCAGAAATGTATTAGAACCAACGATATTGATCTCGTAGGTGATGGCACTCATCTTACATCATTTGACATGGTGGGTAACTTCTCCTTTGATGCTCTACCATATAGTGACAGCATATCTATGTGGAACGACATCATGTTAGACCTTAATCTTAAACTAGGTATAGTAGTACATGTTCATCCTAGCCAGCCAATCCACAGGAAGATGTGGGAAGATCACGATTACAAGGTTATAGATGATGAGTCTTGTCACTGGTCTGATGGAGAGATTGGTGGTTATTGCTGTGAGCTTTATCACCAAGGCTTAGAGATAGGTAACTTGGTCAATACGCTAGGTCATTCCACAGATGTAGGATTTGGACTTGAGAGATTATTACAAAGAGTAGAATGCAAGGATAGGATAGATGAAACCTCCTTGTTTAATATGTCTCTAGAAAATCGTATAATAAGAGATCATGTAAGAACTATTGAGCTAATGCTTCTCAATGGTGTATCACCTAAGGCCAAGGCCAGATCTACAGCAAGTAGTTATTATAGATTTGGACAATGTTATCACAGAACGATTCCCATCTCAGATTGGGATCCACATGAGATAACTACAATATCATTGCATCACTACGAAAAACTAAACAATTTAAATACATGAAAGTACAACTCAAACCGTCAGACGTAATTAAAGATAGAGGCAACTGGACAAAGGGAGCCTTAGCTAAAACAAATAGAGGTCATACTTGTGGAGTTAGAAGCAGAGAGGCAGAGAAGTTCTGTCTTCTAGGAGCCATTAAGAAAGCAAACAACAGCCATCTATCTGGGTTGGCCAAGATAATGAGTGATCTAATACTCAAGAAGAAACCAGATCTAGGCAGGTGGAACCACATTCCGAAAGATATAATCATAGGCTTTAATGATGATTGTGGTACTAAGCATTCAGAAGTCTTAAGTGTATTGACAGAGGCAGAGAACATTTGTCTTACACCTCTACGTAGAAAGCAAGCTGCAGAAAGAGCTAGACCTTCACGTAAGCGTGTTAAGAATGTATCAACACTACAATTGAATTAACTATATCTAAAGCCAAGAAACTTGTATTGGCAGGTTAATACAATGAGAGCTAAGAATGGTTGTCCTAGATGTGGTGGCCCAGCTAATAGATATGGCTGGGCCCACGGTAAAGGAATCAATGGAACTCGTGATTGTCCTTTATTAGGAACATCAAGAATCTTTTATTATAGAGAGGCAATAACTAATAGTAACATGACTAGTAGTCTTAGATTTATACATCCAATGGTGTTAGATATAAAGTTATTATGAGCATTCAAAAAGAGCTAGTGAAGATAGAGGTAACAACTCCATTAGGAGAGGTATTATTTTATTTCAAAGATGATCCTAAAGCTTACAGATGCACAGACTTCGATGGCGATGTAAGGTTTAGCTTAGAGACCATAGCCTTATAGATAGATGCTTTTAATACAGCTGTCTATGAGAGTGTTAATAGAAGCTGAGATATAATGTTATAGAGAAGGGGAGAGAGTATAGTATATACCTATAGAGGGTTAACTACGCATATATGGATACAGAAGACTTTGCACTTAGTTACGATGATGTGTTGTTGATACCAAGGTACTCTGAACTAGATACTAGGGCCAACGCTGACACATCTGTTAATTTTTGTGGTTGGAAGTTTGCATTGCCAGTACTTCCTGCGAACATGCAATCAGTTATAAACATAGATCTAGCTGGCTACTTTTCTCAGCAAGACTATTTTTATATATATCATAGGTTTGGAACGTCAGCAGCCAAAACAGACACGCTTAGCTTTGTTGTTAAAGCTAATCTTGAAAAATGGAAGCTGATAAGTATTAGTACAGGAGTTAATGAAGATACTGCATTGATACTAGATGTAATATCTAAGACAGGACAACGTATTGACTTTATTACTATTGATGTGGCTCATGGGCACCATAAGAAAGTTAAAGAAAGGATAGCCCTTATCAAGAAGCTGCTTCCTAAGGCGAAGATCATAGCAGGTAATGTTGCAAGCCCTGAAGCTGTGCAAGACCTAGCCTCATGGGGAGCAGATGCTGCTAAGGTAGGCATAGGACAAGGCAGCATATGCACAACAAGATTTCAGACAGGTTTTAGTGTTCCTATGTTCTCCTGTGTAGGTACATGTGCGTCAAGCAATACACCTGACAGCTATTACATAGTTAAAGACACAGATAAGAAAACCAAGGTCTCTCCTTATGCCGGATTACCTCTGATTGCAGATGGTGGTTTAAAGTATCCTGGAGACATAGCTAAGGCTTTGGTGGCCGGTGCAACCATGGTCATGTCAGGAGCCTTGTTCGCTAGCTGTATTGACTCTCCTGCTGAGATCAAGGATGGCAAGAAGCAATACTTCGGTTCTACTTCATTTGAAGCCAAGAAGGTTAATAAGAATATAGAAGGCAAGTTACTAGAGATCAGCTCAGGTTGTACTATCATAGAACGCCTGGATGAGATCAAACAAGCATTGCAATCTTCCATAAGCTATTCAGGAGGAACTAATTTAGCAGAATTTAAAAACGTAGACTACGTTGTTATTAAATGAAAAAGAAGGATTTAAAAGAGTTGAATGAATTAAGGTGCGCATTCAGACATAAAATGAATGGCTTTATGCTAGCTGAAGTTAAGAAGTTTGTGCTTCGGATTAACGTAAGAGCCAGAATGCAAAGATTATCTGTAACGGAATTTTTTGAAAGTTTCTATTATATATACATCTCTGATAATAAGATAAAGTCATTTTGCTCAGATGCACACAGTTCCATATCTCGTCCTGTTTATTACCGTGACAAAATAGGTACATTTAAAGTTGGAAAACTGTCATGGATACGATGGGAATCAAGAATGAAAGAGCTGACTAAAGCTCAGTGAGCTAAAGGTTACCCGGTTCTGGCGTAGAAGGTCTGCGCGCTTCCCTGAAGAGGAAGAGGTCTCGGTTCGATCCCGAGGAACCGGGCCAAGATAAACAAACCATGGAATACGAAACTCTGAGGGAAATGTTGATCGGAATAGCTAGTTGGGTAGATATACATAAAGACCATCGAATGATTGGTACAAGATCTTGGTTCTCATGCCCAGAGCTAAAGGTATATCTACGTATGGCTATGCATAAATGCGCGCCCATGGACCAAGGCTTACGTCCTACAATTGATATTGCCAGTATAGATGTTAATGAGAACTGCAAAGGCAAGGGCTTGTTTACTTTGATCTTAACCTTTTTATAGAGAAGCAAGCCTTGATAACAAATCGCTGGGTTTATGTTGAATCAATAGTAGAACCTAGATTACATGATTTTTTAAAGAGACTTGGTTATGGCGGAGACTTGCCTGGATGTGAAGAAATACAATCTCCAACTCTTACTAGAGCTCCTAACTGGCGCATGCTTGCATTTATGTATGGCGCGTGCGCGGTTCGACTTGATAATAAATACAGCCAACTAGCAACTGAGTTTATAAACTTAGCTGAGCTTGAACATTTAAATCCTAATGGTGATAATTTAATGATATTACGATAATATGGCAATTGAATTTAATGACCAAAGGTGGTATCCAGCCACAGGCGTAATACGCTATACAACTAATTGGGTTAAGGTGCATACCAGTATTTCTATTATAGAATACTACTCATACTTAGTAGAAAAACATTTGCATAAGAAACTAAACTTACCTAGACATGGAGCTCACGTAACTGTAATCTCTGGTAAATGGGAAAGAGTAACAGGCAAGGAAGCTTGGGGAAAACATGAAGGTAAACAAGTTACTTTTCTATATAGTTCTAAAGTACAGGATCAAGGTAATTATTTCTGGGTTGAAGTTTGGTCTTTGAGTTTGAATCAATTAAGAGAAGAGCTTGGATTGGGTGCTCGGTATCATCCGTTGCATTTAACTGTTGGGAACATTAAGAACTTATGATCGCAGCTGAACAACTAAAGCACGCTTTTGTAGAAAGAGTTCATATTTACATACTTGATAACGCAAACAGCTTCATTAATAAAATATGGCTAGATCTATATCTTGAGCGTGGCCATTTGTATCCTGTATTTGAGAGTCCTAAGACAGTAGGAGGCAGTTTACCAAATGGGCTTAGCACAGAGGGTTTCTACCATCCATTAATAAGGAATAATGGCTGGTCTTCCATAGGTTATTCTACAAATTTAAGAATCGCTTATTTGTTTGGATTAAAGTTTAGTGAAGTTGTTACAATCTTACAAAATTCTAAAGATGAAGAACTCAGTTGATATCTTAAGACGAGCATACATACGAGATATGCTTTATTATGCTAAGATAAATGTAGGTATGCTTTGGAATAACTTGTTATTTAAAGCTTATCGTAGAAAAGAGAATACTGCTCTTAGAGCTGCTATTAAGTTTCAATGGACAACTTCAGTTGAAAGGTCACATCCATGCGATTTTTCTTTCAAAAATAATAGAGCTATTAGATACTATTACTTAGAATATAGACGAAGTGTTTCATCTTATAACGAAGCAGCTCGTTTACATTATGACAAATTTTTTACTAAGTTAAGTAAGAAGTTGAACAGTTAGTTATCGGAGAGTAGCACAGCTTGGTAGTGCGTCTGCTTTGGGAGCAGAAGGTCGCAGGTTCAAATCCTGTCTCTCCGACCAATTCCCACCAGCCCAATGAAAGCACACGAATTGTTGTTAGATAAGACAAAGTGGATACAAGGATGGCCAGCCAGAGATAAAGACGGTAAAAATGTTCCTCCTCAAAGTGCAGGAGCCATAAAATTTTGCATGCTGGGTGCGATTGATCATTGCTACAACCATGAGGCAGTAGCCATGAAACAAAAGGTGACTGATCATATACTAGCTAATAACTTGCTCACAGCAGATGAGTTGGGTCGTATGGGACACTTATCTGAGGCTAGCAAACGCACAGTGACCATTTCAACATTTAACGATAAAAGGACTACTACATTTGAAATTGCAAGCGGTTTGTTAAAACAACTCGACGTATGAAACTTATCCTATCTCTTTTAATGTTGGCTTTCATTTTGACTGGTTGCGTCACCAAAGAACCAGTCAAATCTCGAGGGTTACCCAACAAGCCATTCAAGGAATACAGCCCTGCCTATCAATTAAACTACGCCTGCCCATACTCAGGCATGGATGAATTTCATCGCAATATGCATAGTCAGACAAAACAAATTTTTCCAGATGAAGATACAATTAGGTAAATTTATACTGGAAGCAACATTTAAAGATACCACTTGTTGTCTAGACGGTAATACAGCCATGCCTGGTCATGGAGAGCAGTGCTGCTGTAATTGCAGATCTTTAAAGATAGATCACTCACATCCATTAACAGATGGTAAACCTTGTAGTAACATACGAGGATTTATTTGCACAGCTGATGGAGGTCAAGCTTACTCAGGTTGGACCCAGCATGGTTTATGTGAGCTTTGGGTTTCAAACGGCTCTTCTCTCTTACAATTCAAGAGTGTTAGAGATAGTTAATTACATCACTCCAGAGTAGCTCAATTGGTAGAGCACCTCACTGTTAATGAGGCTGTTCTAGGTTCAAGTCCTAGCTCTGGAGCTAACCTTTCATGTATGCCAAAGAAAACGCCTAAACCAAGACAAATAAAAATCAAAGTCGGAGATTTTTTCGAGGATTGTGGATATCATCCAGTTCTTTGCACTGATGCTCATTACGATAAGAAAAATAAGTATGAGAGCGCCATTGTTGGTATCTCATTAATAGATGGTTCTTCACCTCGCCAATGTTCTATAGCTTATTGTTCTCCTAGGCGTATTAGCTTTAAAGAAGCAATAGATATTAAGGAAAATGGTCCTTCTAAGAAAAAGAAGAAGCATTTCCAATCCTTGATCCCTGCTTGGAAAAAGGAAAAAGACAAATGGTGGAAATAATAAAGTAGCGCACCTTAAATCTGTATCTATCATGTTTACGTTCTTAGTGTGGTATTTCATGGCGGGACTTCCGTGGACAATATACGCGGGCAAGAAACAAATACAAATAAATGGCTTGGATGGGAGATTTCCTGTTTGCATGGCTTTGAATTGGATACTTTGGCCCATCGCTCCGTTTGTAGCAGACTACCATAATAACTGGCATGGCTAATATAATTGAAAATCGCATATCTGAGGTGGCTCAAGCAGCCGCACAAAAAGCAGAGAAAGCTGTATCTGTGGTCGAAGTTAAAGAATCCAAGTTGATCACATTACTTAAAGGGATCAAGAGAAGAGAGGCTCCTAATGTTTCAAAAGAATGTTGTCTCAGCTTCTTTAAAGAGTTCAGCTCAGAAAAACCATTAGGGAAACCTGTACATGGGTTTTCTATAATAGAAGATTTTACTACGTTCATAAAAACTCCAGTCTCAAAAGACTTAGTTGAACGTGAGTTGCTTGGTGGTGACGCAATCCTGCCTCTTGAGATGACTCATTTGCAATTGCTGCATAACGAAACTGGGTTTAAAAAGTTTTATGTGTTAATTAAATATGCTGATTCTGAACATGGTGTATGCTTCGCGCTGTGCGATGTCAACGCCTTCGAGCAGACAGCAACAGAGTATTGTCATCTTCCGTTAACTTTTATAAACGATGAGATACTATATGAACTAGATCCTAGAACTATAGACTCTGACTGCCAAGATGTTGAACATAACGCAGGAGAGCAGATTACTGCTTACTTATTTGATTTCAAATTTGAACTAGGGACTCCCGAACCCGGCAGTGATGCAGACAATTATCTATGCTACATAAGCTACAGATATGCTGCCTCAGCTGCCAATACACCCGGAGAGACAGTAGTCAAATCAGTTGATGGTTGTGATCCAGTCTACTTTGTTGAGGGGATTCCTAATACAATAGCTTCATCAAATTCTAAAGAAAAGACAGCTCCGGCTGCTGAAGTAAATCAAGTATACAAAGAAAATGAGTTCTATACTGTAGAGTTCGTAAGAAGATCTATTATATATGAGTCTATTGGTAATGATACATCAACTCATTCCAAGTCTTACGCTGAGGGAGACAAGCTAAATATAAAAATTGTAAAGATAGCTGAGTCCAGACCTAAGGAGCAGTTACTTAGCTATGTTTATATTTCGAAAGATGGAATCGCCAAAAGTGTTTCAAACCTTTGGTCTTCCTCTTTTAAAAAACTTGCTTCAGGCAAAGAGATACCTCTTTCTCAAGAAAACGTTGAGCAAATAGATATCACAAAACCAGTAGTTAGTGCCTCAGAGGAAGGTACTCCAGCAATTAAACTTAAAGCTGGTCACTCATACACAATTACCACGAACCAGGACATTAGTTTTGTAGAAGTAGCTACAGCCGCTGATGGCTCTGATAGCTCTGAAGAGAGCAGACACAAATTGTATAAACAAGGTGTACCATTAAGAGTTAATGTTACAAGATCTGATGGTGGAGACTTAGACTTCAACTATGTAGAGACTGTTCCTGGCAATACAGGAGACAAGCTAAACATAGCTGTTTTCGTTGTCAGTGAGGAATTCATTAAAGTAATAAACGAACTAAAATAAACAATTAATATGCCGGAAATTCTTACAGAAAAAGCAAAAAACATTGCTGCATTAAATGATAAAAAAAGCATTATAGTAGAACATCAAATTGAAATAGAGCAAGAAGCTCTAGCTTTTGCTACTCATATGATGAGTTTTACTCTTTCTGACTTTGGGTTTGGAAAATATACACAAGCAAACCCTGAGCGTATTTGTGATTCATTGGGGGTAGAAGCTGGCGCTCGCCTAGTAGCGTCCGCGCAGTACGTACAAATAGAGTACTTAAAATCATGTGCTCCTTGGATTGAAAATAGAAACAAACTGACTGTTTTGGACAAAGAAATAAGCCGTTTACAATATGAAGAATAGCATAATGAAATATGACTAATTGGTTCACAGCGGACACCCACTTTGGGCATGCTAATATAATAAAGTATTGCAACCGTCCTTTTAAAGATGTCCAAGAAATGGATGAGATACTTATAAAGAACTGGAATGATAGAGTTCAACAAGGTGATAATGTATATTTATTAGGAGACTTCTCAATGGGAGATCCTACAAGATATGTACAAAGATTGAATGGACGTATTCATGTAATAAGAGGCAATCATGATAAACACATCATGAGAGCAGTCCACCTATTTGAATGGGTGCGAGACCTGACTAATATACATATAGATGGTCAAGACATTGTTCTTTGCCACTATGCCATGCGTGTCTGGCAAGGTTCTCATAGAAATAGTTGGCAATGCTACGGGCATAGTCATGGAACATTAGCAGATAACCCAACAGCCTTGTCATGTGATGTCGGTGTTGATTGTCATAATTATTGTCCTATTAGTTTTGAACAATTAAAAACAATAATGGCTAGAAAAAATTATCAGCCAGTAGATCATCACAAACCTAGAGAATAACCTGGTAATACTCATTATAGCCTGTTACATTGGTAACAATAGCTATAATGAGTATGAAAGAAAATTTAACTGGAAAAATTTTTAATGATTGGACTGTCTTATACGAAAATGGTCGTTATAAAGACAAATGTATTTTATGGTATTGTCGTTGTAAGTGTGGGTACGAACGAAATTTACGTACTTTTCATTTAACAAAAAACTATAGTAGAAGTTGTAGAAAATGTGCTCATATTTCTACAAGTTTAAAACTTAGATCTTGTTTTGATATAAATAAAGTAAATGAACAATTTTGGAATAGGTATGTGCTCACCGGCGCACATAAAAGAAACCTAGTTGTAACAATAACTTTAGATCAAGCTAACCAAATATTTAAAAATCAAAATGGGAAATGTGCTCTTACAGGAATTAAACTACAATTCCCAGCTTATAGAAAAGATAATAATGGTACAGCCTCCTTAGATAGAATAGATTCTTCGAAAGGATATACAATTGATAATGTTCAATGGGTACATAAACATATCAATATTATGAAATCAGATTTTGAACAACAGGAATTTATTAATTTCTGTAAACTTATAGCTACCAATAATTAAATGACACTAGAGGAACATAACAATCAATATAAGTTGATCAGAGCAACCAATCTTTGGCTTGCTCAAGAGACTGATAAGACCATATCTTCTCCTTTGACACGTAGTTCCAGAAAGAAACTGGAAGAGTTAAGGGTTAGGCACAGACAGTTAATAAAAGATACCGATAGGTTGATTGATAACTGTTAATTAATTTACATAGTGCTCCGGTAGCTCAGTTGGATAGAGCGGCAATTTTCTAAATTGCTGGTCGTAGGTTCGAGTCCTACCCGGAGCACCACTTATTTTATATGGATAAAATTAATGAATTAAAAAAACTCAGCGAAAAAGCTGGAAAGTACTTTGAGAATTACTCTGAAGAACAGATAGAAGCTATATGCAATAATGCTGTCACATACAGGCCAAATGATATAATTGATAAGATTAAAGAATTTGATGCCTCTGTTAAAAAGAGAATGGGTGAAAACACTGCAGATATAATGATGAAGTCTGCATGGTATCTCCAAGCTGTTGAATATTTTGATGATGAAAGAAAACAGGTTAATACTGAAGCTTTGGTTGAAGAGTTGTTTAAGGTCGTGCCCTCAGATAAAGGCGTGAGCAAGGAATCCATAGCGGCATTCCTTGAACTTAAAACAATACAACTAAACGGTGATGATTAATGTTGTTTTTCATTATTAAACGATTAATATGTCTTTGTTGGATGAGGTACTTGTAGTTGTTGGTTCCTAACCAGACTCTCTAAATAAAACAGTAACAGATTAGCCTTATGTGGCCTGCGAAATAATTTAGATCAGCTCGTATTCGAGGCGTAAATTCGAAATTGTGTGGTTGGTGCGAGACCAGTAACTTACCTTGTCCAACGTCCCTTACATGAAACTCCTTGTCATTCCTGATATACATAATAAATGGGAGATAGCTGAGAAGATAATAGCCAAAGAACAAATAGAAGATATTGTGTTCCTAGGAGATTACTTTGATAGCTATGATGATGATCCAGTAATAGCCAGGAAAACAGCTTTGTGGTTAAAAGCTTCACTGGCTATAAAAGGAAGAATACATTTGTGGGGTAATCACGACTTGGCCTACTTTTCAGCTAATATGCATGCTGAATGTCCAGGACATGATGGTATCAAACAATTGTTAGTTTCTGAAGTGCTTCAATATAAACATTGGAGTAAGTTAAGATTTTTCTATTTCAATAAAGGTTGGTTGTTTACCCATGCCGGACTTCATCGCAACTGGGTACGTGACCTTCCTTTAGACGCATTACCGGATTTCTTACAAAGGCAATCATGTCTCTGTCATAGAGCATTAGCAGAGAAGCACGTACATCATTGGTTTATGACCAGAAGTGATTTACGTGGTGGTTCTCAGTTTGTAAGATACGGTGGAATTTTATGGTGTGATCATTTTGAGTTTGTTCCTATAACAGGAGTAAAACAAATATTTGGTCATACAACTATTCATCAAGTAGGCAATGATTTTGCTAGACTTAGAATAGGAGAAACAGATAACTTTGTGTTAGACACAGGATTAAATCATTATGGTGTTATACACGATAATGGTGAACTGGAAGTTAAACGGTATGAATAAACGTCAATTTTTAACATATATATATTAGCTGGAGGAGTCGGGTTTTCTACAGCTAAAGTTGCATTACCAGTTAATAAAGAAAGTACTTTTACAACTATAGCTGGTAGTAAAGACTTTCTACGCCAAGTTGTTATTGGAGATGAAGAACTGCTTACGAGGGCTTTTTTGGTAGATTGTTACAAAGACATTGCTTTAGCAAAAGGGCTATGGCTTATTTCTTTTGAAGCTGGTGATCTTACAAAACCTACTAATAATATTAGATTTGAAATAAGTAAAAAACATTCACAAGACGTATTGCTCTGTCATAAAGAAAAGTCAAGCGGTAAGTCTAAAGCACTATTTGGGCATCCTGTAATTTGGGATACCGAGCTTACTACAATTACAGCTTACAGTCCTTTAAAAGATTAAGATACGGTTGGGTGGCAGAGTGGCTTAATGCATCTGTCTTGAAAACAGAAGAGGTTAATCGCCTCCGTAGGTTCAAATCCTACCTCAACCGCCAATTTAATACTAGCTTCGTATAACGGTAAGACAGGAGCATATTCGAGCTTCAGATGAGTTGTTCAATTCACTCAGCTAGTACCAATTATACAAGTAGTGACAGAGTGGTTATTGTAAGGGTAATCCCTTGCTTGCACTAAGCAAAGCACGCAGGTTCAAATCCTGTCTACTTGTAGTTCTTTCACAAATTATGACACAACAAGAAGCAATTAACATATTCAAAGAAGAAGTATTAGATAAAGCTAACCTAATAGATCCTTTTAATGATGAATGTTACTGGGATTCTTTAGCTTTAGGCTGGGCTTTAGGTAAAGGAATGTCTATAAAAGAGGCAAAAGATTTTGCCTCAATTGTAAATGAAATTGAGACCTTAGATTAAGTTTTAGGGTGTGTGGCGGAACGGCAGACGCGCTTGACTCAAAATCAAGTTTAGAAATAAGTACAGGTTCAAGTCCTGTCATACCCATCAATACACAGGCTGCGGAGTTGTAACACATGAAACATTGTGTAGTGGATCACCTGGTACCAGGCCCCACTCTTAAGTTTGCCTGTGTAGTTCTTTTCGGTCACGTAGCTCAGTGGTAGAGCACTTCGTTTACACCGAAGCTGTCGGAGGTTCAATCCCTTCCGTGACTACCAAGCCTTGTTCAAGACGCGGACTTTGCGCCGAGTAGCTAGTTCAAGGACCAGGCTGGTGGAGGGCCTCGGAGTAATCCACCCCAAGGACGGAGTAATCTGTCCTTGGTTATCATTTAATAGTTTAATCCAAAATTAGATTTACGAATTATTATGCAAACATAATTCGGATCACAGCGTGCACGTTTTGAATCCTACGTCTAATATTGCTTAAATCGGCTATAGTTCAACGGTAGAATAACAGACTTTGCAACCCTGTAGATTTTTGTTCAATTCAAAATAGCTGACTTTTCCGTGTTATGAACCAAGTTAAACCAAAAGCAAAACAACATGCGGTTTATCGTCCTGTATTCAAATTCGAGAATACATCAGGAGAAGATAAACCAAAAATTACTAAAGAAGACGTGCAAGATCATATAGATCGAGGCGTATACAAAAGAGTTAAACAAGGCGTTTAACTGGCTTGCTAAACTTTAGATTTCTTTATAAAGTATTCTTGTATGGATACTTATCAATGGCTTATATCCGAAACCACAAAATTGGTGGAAAGGTTAAAACTTCCTATACCTATGTCTGAGAAAATGCAAATATTAGCTCAGATTAACGAATTAACTGGACGGATTAAACATTACATGCGGGAGATCCAAGCCAAAGATGAACGATCCGATTGGGGACAGGATGAAGATTAATTACGAGAATATTACTCGTAACTTTCTTCCAAGAAGAACTAATACAATAGTAAGAATAGACGGAAAGAGTTTTCATACATACACGAAAGGTTTAACAAAACCATTTGATCCTGGGTTTGAAGAGGATATGAACATAGCTGCTGCAAGGGTAGCTGGTTTTTAATTAGCGTCAAGCCTCAAAGGTTTCTTACCTTCCATCATATTTAGCGCAAGGTCTTTCATCTTTAGCTCAACATCGTAATCGGCCAAGTCTTTTCTGTTGTTCTGAAAGAAGTTTAAATTATTCTGCGGATAATCTCTGTGAGCGCGTTTATTGTCTTCACGACCTTCGGAGTAGTGAAAAAGCGGTTTATAGTTTCCCCAAGTTTCGCAAAAGCGGCGAATGTTTGTGTTTTGCTCGCCGCTTGGATTAACTGCATCATGTAGGTTGTCATAAGTTAATGGCATATTTGAATAATGAGATGCCAAGTTATCGCAATGCCAACGGCCTTTATCATTATTTTCAAATACTAATCTGCTTTTGACGCTATCTGATAATAGACTGATAGATTCATTTATTCTATTTTTATGGTCAACAAAACTGAGATGTTCGTTTTTTAAGTGAATGTTGATTGGGTTAGAATAATTTTTGGGCAAGCCTAGCGAATTGTGCAGGAAACCGTGCAGTTCCAAATCGGTAATGCTACGCAAAATAGCGTCTTTATTTTCACTGTCGAGAGTTGTGAATTCGCCGGGATGACTAGACAAACGTAAGTTTTCTTTTCGGGCTGTCTCACCCGCTTGCGCTAGAATGTCCACTATTTTATTGTGGTCTTTCAATTCCTGCACTTTTATGTTGGCCTTGTCGAAAGATATTAAAGGAAATATAGTGGAGCTTAGTCTGTATCCCCAATTATTTTGAGCGCAATACTCGATTGTTTTCTGAGTCACGCGCACGTTATTTAGAATGCGCTCGCTCAAAACCCTCAACCCTTCGGTTCGACCAAGCTGCTGAAATCGCTTCCAAGTAATTATTTGGAAACCATATCCTTTTTCTTTTAAGGCTACACTAATGCAACACAGATTTAAGCTCATGGGCAAAGAGTAGCGAGATTTTAGGAGTTGTCAACAGGAGAGTTTTAAAGTGCTGTATCTTAATCCACAACCTTCTTAACCATCTTGGAAGGAGCTATTTTACTTACCACTGGAGGCATTGTTCTAGGAATGGAATAAACAATGTAGCTCAATCTTTATATCCTGCACATGCTCTACATGGAAGGTCTCAAGACGATGTAAGAGCAATGTTTAAGAAAGATAATATAGTTGTTGACTATAACTCTAGCTCTATAATTGGAAGAGTTATACGAAAAGTAAAAACAGATACAGCTCATACTTATACTGATAAAGGAGGAGTAGCTGTATCAGTACCGATACAACGTCAAGACTTCCTTGTAGACTCTAAGTCTCCAGTATTTACAGAAGATAGAGACTACATAAGAAAATTAGTACAAGGGTTTTAACATTTTAATGGAGTGTTCGTATAGTGGCTAGTACGCCTGCCTTTCACGTAGGAAACATGAGTTCAATTCTCATACACTCTACCAATTTTAATATCCTTATCTCTCATAATCATATGGCAACAAAAACATCTCAAAAAACAGTTAAACTCACAAGAGAACCTAAGCAATACAAAGTTTCACTTAAAGTACCTGGAGAATCTCCAGTTTGTAATGATCATACTTTTACTGTAATCAAGGCAATTGAATACAATGCTACAATGAAAGAAAATATAGAATGGTGTCCTTCTTGTGGATCAATTAAAGCTTCCATGGGTGGTATTACTACATTAGAAGAACGTAAACCAAAATCTTTCGCAACTACTTAAACTTAGCTAATTCTTAAACTAAGGTTAATACCTTATGGAATATCCTTTATTAAATAAACATTTCAAGTCAATAACTTCTAAAGATATTGACGAACATACAGCTCATTGGCAGGGACTTATACCAAGTACTGCAGAAGAAATATGGTCAAGAATAGAGTTCGCAGGTATCTCACCTAGAGTAACCTATTCAGTTAATGTAAAAGCTTTCAAATATCTTAGTTTTGATAGAGACTTACATTACAATTCTTATTCTTCCATGCTAAAAGCTTTAAAGCATTGTGGCACTGGAATTTATAAAGTTAAAACTAAATGCCTATTGGATACTTATAGCAAGTATGTTAAAGATCCAAGACAGTTCTTGAAACAACAAGATGAGACTTGGCAGACCTATAGAAATAGGATTACAGCTGAGGTCTATGGTTTAGGGTACGCAAAAGCTTCTTTCGCAGTGGAACTTCTTTATCCATTACAAGCAGAAGTTGTGTGTCTAGATACACATATACTAAAGTTGTTTGGTATAAAAAACAGGTCCATACAAGATAAAGAAGACTATCAAGCATTTGAACACGAGTTTCTTTTAAAATGTAAGGAACTAAATATTCCTCCTCCCATAGCGAGAAACATTATATGGAATGAGTTAGTTGCAAATGCTGAAGGTTTAGATTTTTGGACCCATTGTTTTAGAAGTTATGAAGCACGAAGCCCTTAGGAAACATTGCTTTTATATGATTAAGTTTGTTCCAAGTAACATTTTTGTCGATTGGACTGACTTGTCAATGTTAGAAGTGGCAGTGAATTTGCTAGGTGCTGAACTGATGAGAAACCCGGCACCTACTAGATATACACGTAAGCAATTCGGAACTACTCCTGTTGTTTTCCAATCGTTTAAAACAGCTAAATACTGGGCAGAGCAAGTCGAGTTCGGGTATGAAGCACATGTTGAAATAGTCAAAGTAATAATTAGTTCAACGGCTCCTAATTTCAAGCCAATGATTAATACAATTGAACATGTTAGATTAATAACAATAGTTAATCATGAGCCAACCAAGAGAAATTCAAAAGCTACAAAAACCAGAAGGAAAAAAGTAGAGTAGAGACAGGAGCCACACAATTCGGAGATGAAGACTGGCCTGGTTTGTTTTTAAGAGGAGATGACGCAATGGCGCTCTTAGCTGCTCTTAAGCGGCTAGAAGGCATAGCAAATAAACCAGGAGGAACATTCGCTGAAAAGGTGACACTTACTAATTGTTCATATTTAATACCTATTATTGAACATGATGTGTTAGGAGAACCAAGATGAGTGTTATTCTCGCAAACGGACAAGCACATGAAGTAGGTGATCAGCCTTTCCTAGTAATAGTACATAACAATGATATAAAAGTTACTGTTCCTGATTCATTGCTTGTCAGCTGCTTCGAAACGATTAAGATGGCCGATAGTTTGAATGACAAGCAGTGGACGCATATATCCACAGGTCCATTGTTTCAAAGATACTTTAAATTGGCTTTTCAAGAAGACACCAAAATTCCTGAAACATCACAAGACTTAAAGAACGCCAATGAAGGAATAAAGCATATAACAGGAATGATTATTATGTTAGTTGAAAATTCTCCTTTGTTTACTAAGAATACTATATCAAGAATCTTTTTGAAGAATCCAGAAACGTTCCTACATCCAAAACAAGAACGATTAATAGTAGATCTAGTAAGAGCGATAAGACACGATTTATACGGGCATACAGACACAGCCCCAGAAAGCTAAGTTATGCTAGATTAGCTCAGTGGTAGAGCATTCGACTGATAATCGAAAGGTCGCTGGTTCAAATCCAGCATCTAGCACTAATCTTGCAATCCAAAAGATTTGGTCTCGTTTCTTCTTATGGATTCTTTCTTACGATTAACGTGTGTTTTAAGCTGATTGAAATAACGTACTGCCTTTGTTTCATTAAATGCATGCATCTCTCTAGTATCAACTGAGATTATTTCTATGCCTGCATCTGCACATTTGTTAATCTTTCTACGATCATTACGTTGTACAGACCTAAGTTGTTTGTCTCCAAATATTGGATCGTAGTGCACAGGACCATTAATTTCAAAAGCCAAATCTAATGATGGAATGTATATATCTAGCTCTGACTTTTTAAGAATAGATCTATCATTATAGTGTACAGTTAGGTCAGGAAACTCTAGTAGGAATTGGTCTTCGATCCATTCTTCTAGCTTGGATCTTGTAAGCCCACATTTACCATGGTCATAGTTATATTTAGAGGCGCAGCCAGAACAGCAGAAGCCATATTTGCTTCTGTTCACTTCGGCCTTCCGTCTTAAGAATGTGTTGTCACACTGTCTGCATTTATGTGGTTCAGTGTGGTTGTTGTAAGCTAGCTCACACTTGGCAGTACAGAATAAGAGTCTGCTAGCTTGGTTCAGCTCTATTGATTTAAGATACTCGTGCTTTTCTCTGTCAAAGGCATTATGACATACGATACATTTAAATAACAATGCATCTAATAAATTACACTGTTTCAGCTCGTCTTCGGTAAACTGTTTTTGCATCTATGGATATTAAGGCTCTTTGGGCAAACCCTACAACTAAAAAAACAGTAGGTAAGTTAATCACCTTGCTCTCTGTGTGGTTAATGTTTGCCTGCGTCAGCAAAGCTTTTAAAGCCGATTGCTGGTGGATAATGATACCGTTAATAGTAACTGGTGTCAGTGGTATCAATTACGGATTTAAATTAAACACAGGCAATACTCTTACTGGCTTGTTCTTGAGTAAGCTAGATTAGTATGAGCAGACCTCATTTTCTATATAGACCAGAGGACAAAAGACCTTTGTATAATGCTGTTTATCAATATGAACCAGGGCATATAAACTTTGTATTAGTTAACTATACACCACCAGAACAACTAACAAGCATAGAAACAACTCCATTTGATGAGCTTGCTTGTGCTGTACAATTTGATTTAAGTCCTGAGGAATACTGGCAGCTTTTAGGAGAAACTTAATGTGAAAGAGATTACTGGAGACATTTGGAATGTAGCTAAGACTATAGCAGGATCTACTACCTTGTGTATAACAACCAATGGAGTTGTGGGTGTAGATGGAGCTATCATGGGCAAGGGGATTGCCATGGAAGCCAGAGAGAGATATCCTGATCTGCCTAAGCTACTTGGTCGTAAACTGGAGAAGCATGGTAACCATGTATTTCATTTTCCAGATAAGACACTATTTACTTTCCCTACAAAGAATCATTGGAGAGATGATGCTGTCCCTGATCTTATCGTTCAAAGTGCTCTGGAGCTAAGACATTTTGTAGACTACACAGATTCTATATATTTACACAAAATCTTTTTACCAAGACCTGGTTGTGGTAATGGTGGCTTGGACTGGGAAAAACAAGTAAAGCCTTTAATAAAAGACATATTGGATGACAGATTTATTATAATAAGTAAATGACGGTATAGCCAAGCGGCCAGGCCGCGGTCTGCAAAACCGCTTAGGTTGGTTCGACTCCAACTACCGTCTCCATAAATTTATGCCATGCCGATACGACGATGACAATGAGGAGGAGGCAAATCCTAGTGAATACGAAGCCAAGATAAAAATAAAGAAACCCGTTGCCTCTTTACTAGTGCTAAACTTAAAGCAGATAGAGTTAAACTTGATATATTAACGCAGATGCTATGCTTCCTTACTAATCATCCTGAGATAATACCCATTATTGAAAAGGATCAATCAATTAGTATGTTAAGAACTAAGATTTGGGCTGATGAGCATAGAAAGAAAGATAAGCTACGTGCCTCAGCTAAAGCTAAGTTAGCTGCTAAAGCGAACGCTAAAATATCAGAGGAACGCAAAATACAAATTGATTAAGGCATTGACATCTTTCTTACACCTTTGTATATTGTCCTTGTAAATGAAGTTGTTCTTTTAAAAATTTAAACAAGGAAAGAGGTGATACCAAGCTTTACGGTAAAGCTCTTAATTTGATTAAGTAGTTGGAAATAAACAAGTTACATAACATTAGCCGGAAATTTTATCCGGTAACAAAAGGAAAAATTATGTTAGGAATTCTAGCCGGTGCGGTTGTTGGTTTTGTTGTAGGTCTTCTTGTTGGAAGGCGCAACGCTAAGAAAGTTGATGACTTGGTTAACAAAGCTAAAGATCGACTGTAATAATTAATTCAGTTTCAGATAACGCCAGTAACAATCGGGTTATTGGCGTTTTGCTTTAACAAATAAACAAATGAACCAAAATCGTTTAATCATAGTTGATGAAAATCAACAGGGTGATAATACACCATATATCGAGCAGGCCGGTAACGGCAGTCCTCAAATAGTGTTAAGCCCAAATAGCAAATGGCCTATTAGGTTTCCACTATATAAAGTTAAAGTGATGGTCAAGCATGTCTCTTCAATACAAGGATTTGTAGATTCAGGCGGGACCACAGTACCTGACTTGCTATTTGAAGATGATGTAGAGAAGCCTACACTAGGTTCATATGAAAATAACATTCTCATCGTATTGGACCCATCAAGTAAATATCCAGTAAGCTTTGGATTGTCAAAAGCTAAGGCAATTCTTGCCAACTTAGATATTTTAAATAAGTTTGTAGAATCTAACGGAACGCAGATTTAAACATGTGCACGAACGAACAACTTTCAGAAGAAGAGCGAGACAGAAAGAAAGCTGTCTTTGACGAATTATTAGTTATTATTTCAGCAGCACAAGAAGAGCTTGGGTTCGTCCCACCTCATCTTAGAAAAGAGATGAGTGAGCTGGTAGACTATTGGAATCATTGATTTTTGTTCGTTCACCCTCAATAATCCAGTGTAGCTCAGTGTTAGAGCAACGGATTTGTAAACCGTCGGTCGGGGGTTCAAATCCCTCCACTGGCTCCCCTTCTCGGTATGACCAAGGTATCCCTAGAAAACTTGTATAGTCGTTGCTTCATTACGCGTGGCACACAAGTAATGGACCATGTTGGCAAGTGGCAATCAGTCGAAGAAATTTACTATAACGAAAAAGAAGTAGAGTTTATAGATCAGGAAGGTCACTCTACATTTATAACTTTTTCCAATCTTGGTAATTTTATAGAGACAGTGCATCATGAAACAGGGAAGTCTTCTCCGTTTGCTGCTTTTGCTGCCGGTCACCTATTACCTTTGGCAGTCGTATTCTTTGATAAAATTTTTAATAAACCCGGAATCTCATTCCCAAATTATGCATTACAATATCCCGTCTGGTTTGAAGTTACCAGCTAGCTACGATGCTTCATGCGACGCAATTTATCTAAAGTTAGGGACGAAGAAACCAAATAAACCTGTAGATACACATGAGTTAGTACCTTTGCTTGATGAACTTTACATCATGTATGACGAGTGTGAAGGGCGTGTGTTAGGCATTGAAATATTAGGTCTAACTAAAGCCATAGAAAGGGGTCAGATTGGAAGAAGATTTAAAGTTAAAAGACCAAGTAGTTAGAAGAGTACAATGTCCTCATTGTCAGTTTAATAGTCCAAACATTATTAAATACAAAGGAACGAACTACGCTGATAAGATATATTTCCATATGAAGTGCGTTAAGTGCGGCGGTGAATTTTACGATGAATAAAATAATTGTTACTTCTGAGATACTCTTGTTTGGTATTTGCTCATTGTTTAGAGCCAAGAGACTTCCAGGAATAGGATATTTTAATGAAGTCATTGTTCAATGCAAACAAGAAGGTAAGTTCCCAGACTTGCTTTCATATATTGATACTAGACAACATTGGTATGCTCCTGGAGATATTATTAGTGAAACTTTCTTTGAATTGGTAACAAAAGGATTGTTTAGATATACAGAGGATTGGGATAAGATTGGTTATGAAATAATCAGTGGTCCTTTCTTTGAAGTATATGATAGACAATTGGCTGTTCCTCTATATGATTATACATCTCAACTAAGAGAGTTAGCTAATTTGATAGCGGCAAAAGATAAAGAAAGAACAGAATGAAAGTGCTAGGCGTTATAATCGTAATAGTTGGAACATTGCTGGGCCTCTACGTAGGAGGTTACCTTTGCTTGGTATGTGGTGTTACAGGATTAATAGATACTATCAAAGCAACTCCTGTGGATAGTTTTAAATTTGCTATAAACATTGTTAAAATTATATTTTTGAGATACCACTAGTTTTAATAGTAGGTGGTAGCTGGATGTTAGGTGGTTGGCTAATAACTTTTTCAAAATAATTTTCGCGGTCGTGGTGGAACGGCAGACACACGAGCCTTAGGAGCTCGCGCCGAAAGGCATGGGGGTTCAAGTCCCTCCGACCGCATATCTCTTATGAGTGACGCAATACAAACACGGGCGCGCTTCTGTGACTACACATGGGCGCAATACGAATCATTAATACCAGCTCTAAATAAAAAAATGATGGAAGCTGGTTACCAACCAACAGGCTTTACTTGGACAGAAGACGGAGTATTGTCCTTTGCACAAAGCATGATAGAAATTAAAGAAGTTGCTGGATCTGATATTCCTGAAAGGATAAAGCATTACGTGCGTTTCCTTAGTGTTTGTTATACCAAACAACTTGGACATGTTCATGTATATGTTAATGCTGAGCTTCTAGATGATGGAGATGTTCCTCCTGAATTGGGAGGCACCGGTGCCACGCCTGAACCTTATTGGGTGCTTGAGCTGAAATTCTATGATCCTCCTTCTGGAAGAGGTCACAAGCCAGATGGGCTTAACATGTATCATATTAAATTTAATAATGTATATGATGAGGACTTAAAAGATCTTCCTCAGATTGAAGAAAAAGCCGTTAAAGCTTTGGCTGTAATGGCAATTTAATTATGGCTGAACCATCTACAAAATCTGACGATATAGAGCAACAACTACAAACCACTTTTGGGTTTGATAGAAGGAGCTCTATTCAACGAAACATGTGCATACCGCCTCCTATTGGATGCGGTAAAATAGCTATAGATTTTAGAGATGACATTTCCAAAAGAGAGTTTAGTATCTCTGGATTATGTCAGGAATGTCAGAATAAGCTTTGGTATGATGAACCAGCATAATGGGAGCTTAGTGCCATGGGCTCGGCTGACTGTAAATCAGCTAATCCTTTGCGATAGACAGTTCGATTCTGTCAGCTCCCATTCAAGATCATGGCGCAGTGGTGGAACGGCAGACACACGGGACTTAAAATCCCGAGACCTTTAACAGTCGTGCGGGTTCAAGTCCCGCCTGCGCTACCAACTTAATAAATAGTTTAATGAAACCAAAAAGATGTCCATATTGTAAAGTTTCGTTTGATACAAATTATGAATATGGACGAAATTGGCCTAGAATAATCTGTATGAATTGCAGATACTATTGCGATGCGATAGAATGTAGAAGGAAAGAAAAAGAAGAGGTTCAACAATATAAAGACAGCTTGATCAAATGAGCATCAACAATGTAAATTCTCATAGGAATAAGAAAATTAATAAGCAACTCAAGGAAAAAGGCTTGATTGCTTTAGGTGAAAAATCTAATCGTTTACATAATGCCAAATGGGCGCATGGTGGACATTATGTAGAAGCAGAGGAGCCATTAAGATCAGGATGGCAGAAGACTTTTAGTTTAAGAGAAGACATTCGAGGCAGAAAAGACTTTAAACATATACAAAGCATTCTTTCTAAGATTAATACCGTGGCGGTTTGCAAGACGAAGGATTTTAAGCGTAAGAATTGGAAGACTGGTGAGATGGAAGACATTCCTCATGAGCCTAAAGATCTTACAGAAAAACAATGGCTTGAGCTCCCACTCTCAGAGAGACGCTTCTTTGCTGTTAAAACTAAAATGAAGGTAACACCATATGGCTCCTTCTTAGTAACCAGCTATGTATTTTCTTATCCTTGGATGCTTGTGCCTAAAGTAAAGCCTCATTATTTAACACACTTCTTGATGCTTGATGCTGACCTTGAATCTGAGATAGCCAGGACGGACAACAAAATCAATGTTGAAAATCTGCGGCCTAAGATTAACAAGGCAAAAGGCGTTCCTACAAGCGGCTATGGTCGTGATTCGGATTCACCAAAGAAGCATAGGGCACAAAATAAATTGCTTAAAGAGTTAAACGAGGAAGAATAATTTTAGGAGACGTGGCCGAGTGGCTTAAGGCAGAGCTTTGCTAAAGCTCCGAGGTGTTAAAGCCTCCGTAGGTTCAAATCCTACCGTCTCCGCCAAGCTTTATGAAAAACGAATGTTGTGGGCTTATGGGAAAGTGGTTTGGTCATAAATTCATTGCTCGTTATGACCAAGATGAGCCAAATAAACCAATATCAGTTAATGATGTAAATGCAGCATTACATCAAATAAACCACGACTTATGTTTTGACTCTACAAAGAAAGGTCCTTTTATGAAAGTCTTGGAAACACATCAATTAAGCTATGCGCATATAAAGAAAGAACAGAGAATGGATTAAATCCTCCATCTTGATTTTAGCGATTGACCCTTGGTGTAACGGTAGCACAAGGCCCTTTGGAGGCCTTTGTCCAGGTTCAAATCCTGGAGGGTCAGCCACGCCTCTATAGCTCAAATGGATAGAGCAACAGTTTCCTAAACCGTGGATCCAGGTTCAATTCCTGGTGGAGGCACCAATCTTATGTTTGCTGATTCTAATTCTAAGTTGTTACAAATACTGCTCAGTGCGATACAAGATGATTTTAACGTCTGTATATCAAACACAATTAAAAGAAACACTCCTATGCCAACAATATATATAAGTGGCAACCTAGTTATTTTTATTTGTACCATAATAACTACTTTATATATTTAAAGTGCCAGCAAGCTTTAAAAGGAGTAGTGCTTGATTAAATCTAAACCTAAAAGAAGAAGATTGAACGCGTTGCTAAGTTGTATAAAGGATAATTTTGATGTCTTTATGCTAAACTCATTTAAAAGACATTGTGCTCCTCAACCACAAACTTTATACATATATCATAATAATTCTACAATACGTGAAAAGTTTAGAATAATTATACGAGAATCATCTTGAAAGGAGTAACATGGCAGAAGAAACTCTTAGAAAAAATTGTTTAAAGTGTGGCAAGACTATGGTTAAGAAAACACATTCTAAGACCGGCACATCCTTCTGGAGTTGCACAGGTTGGCCCACATGCAGGCGCTCAGGATTACCTTTTCTAGCTTACACTGAAAGAGAGAAATTAATAGCTGGCCTTAGAGAAGGGGACAGGCTTATAGTAATAAAGATTTAACAACATTTGTGATTTATGCAGGATATTTTAAATGAAGAAGTGCTGGTCCTTAACAGGTTTTGGCAAGCTGTTAATGTGAGGCCTGCGCATAAAGTGATGAAAGCTTTAATGAGCGGAAGAGTTGTAGCCATGGTTAGACTAGATGACGATGGTAATTTTGAAGCTTTAAATTGGGAACAATGGTTAGAGAGACAAGGTTTGCCCTCTGAGAAGTACATCAATACCATCTCTCGTAAAATTTGTGTGCCTAGAACAGTTTTACTTATTAACTATGACAAGCTTCCAAAAAAGAATTTGAAGCTTACATCTGCTGCAATCAAGGCCAGAGATAAAACCATTTGTCAATATACAGGAGAGTTTGCTCCTGATGGAAATATTGACCACGTTATACCACGCTCAAGAGGAGGGAAAGACACTTGGGAGAACATGGTGTGGTGTAAGGCTAGTGTGAACTTGGCTAAGGGAGATAAACTACCAGAAGAATGCGGACTTAAACTTCTGAGGAAACCTGTAACTCCACTTCCAAAATTTGCTTCGATGATTATTAAGGTTCCTGCAGACAAACTTGACTGGAGATGGTTTATTGAGAAGTACAGAATAGGTAAGGTCTAAGGCTTCCAATAAACCACTTCAGGGTATACAAGTTCATTGTATATATTAGCTCCTAACCAAACTGTAAATACAATCCATAACATACCTACTATATATGGAGAAGTATTTGCAATAAACTTGGTTAGATCTTTAATACTATGCATGACAATATCTCCTTGTCTGTTAACTCTATAAATTCTTCCAATTGAGCATCAAAGAATAAAACAACACCTTCAGTTGTTGAACTCCTAGCTAAAAAAATGTTTATGCAATGCCCACTTAAAGCCTGAGTTTTGGCGTTATTGCGTTCAGGTATATACCAAAATTCACCAACACAAATAGCTGCGTTAACTTTAAAGGTTTTATTGTGTATAAGATTTAGATATTGAATAGTACTCCTGGCATAGTCATCACAATCATTACGTTCAGAGCTATATTTATCTAATCCATTTAGTTTTTTATAACGTCTAAATCCTTCTATAAATTTAGTACGTAGCCATTGTTCTTCAGGTAGTACGTATAATTGGTCTCCATATATGTTTCCATATGGCTTGGATTGACCTAACAACTTAAATCCTTTAAACATTTCGTGCAAGCTATTCACATGTATAATAGAGGCATTTGTGATGTTATCAGCTTGGTTAAAGGAGTGTCTAATTTGATACCATGAAAAAGCCAGTATCAAGACTGTCAGTAAGTATATTGATTTTTTCATGTTATTAGTTAACTATAGCTCCAATACAAAATTCCGCAATATAAATACCCCCCATATGACAAGAAGGAGGACGGGGGTATAATAATTAGATCAATGGATTCTCTAACTGTGGCAATACTACTGTTGTTATTGCTAATTCTTTGTTATCCTAAAGAAGAATAACAAATGAACAAAGAAAGTATTTTAAGAAGAGCAGGGATGGCTAAAGTACTAATGGAGATCTCCATTGAACTTGGCACTATACATCCTCGTTGTTTTGAAGATTTGCAATTGAGGCGTAAATCTCTTGATTTTTACGTATTAAATGGGGAGCTTACCAAGGCTGATCTAGAGATAGATAGTATTTATAAACTTTTAACAGATTGCCTAGAATAACCATAGGAACAACCATGAGCAGTTGGACAGGTAGTTACGGCCCAAGTGGCGGATGGGAAGATGACGATGATGGGGAGGTAGATCCTAAGTCATTGACCGAAGAACAAATAATTGATGCTATCAGGGATAGCTTGAGCGCTGGCTTCGTAAATAGAGTAAGAAACTTGAATGAGTTTGAGACCTATCTTACACTAGAGCGCTGTAATACTTTGATTGAATTGGTGGAGAACCACAAAACTTTACAATTCTATCCTAATCGCTTGCTTGGATTAGGCTGCCCTACCGACTATTGGCAGGAGCTTGAATACATGGAAGGGAAAGAAAAAAGGAAAAGAAGAAAAATGCTTGGCCGTGGGCTAATCATGGGTGTGCTTGCTTTGACTTTGATCAACCTTCGTAAATTTGGCATTAATTTTCCAAAGCTGGAAGCTCTTCGTGACGAGAACGCACGCAGAGAGAATCCAATAGAGGGGAAACCTCTGGAGAAACAAATTTACTTATGGGTTAAATATTGGAGAGACTGGCTATACGCTCTGCCAAGACAGCAGCGCCGAGACCTATTTGTAATCTTTGACAGGCGTGGCAAAACAGACGAGTTCCTGCCTCTTGAAACATTGACAGAAAGACTTGCTACTTACGAAGCTGGATGTGACAAGCTACGTAGTCAACAGATTGCCTCTTTGATCGTTGGTTGGGATGAAGCAGACACGTTAGAGGAGCGCATAAAGAAAATTAGTAATGTCATTGGTCAGGTTGCACTCAATGCAATATCTGGAATGAGCGAGTTTGAACTCGCAATATTCGTTCATGCCACCAGTATAATGTTTACCAAAGGACTGACTGTCAAAAAGCTACAGGAGGCAATTGGACAAGCTGACCTGGATTTAAAAATTGATCTTATAAGATATGAGGCCATGATCGCTTACGGCTATCACTGCGCTGTAAAATTTGGTTTGCCTGCAGATGTGTTGTTACATTCTTCAGACAAGACTAACAGTCATAAAGTTACATCCTGGTTGGGTTGGTGGGTGGACTGGATGAAGAATCTTTCCAAAGAAGACATGCAGAAAATGCTTAGCCAAATGGCTTTGCATGATGAAGTAACTACTAACATGCCAGACACAGGTGAATGGTTGAAAACCTATGATCCTAATAAGGAACTGGAACTGTTTAATTCTTCAGAAGTAAGCGCTCAAACTTCAATACGAATCGTTCCATTTGCCCGTGGCGGGAGTGACGAGTCTGATAATCCAATATTTAAATTTAAATAACCTAGCAATTAATCATGGGCTCAAAGAAATCGTTAAAGACAGCGGACCAAAAGACCAGGCAGCGTATCCGCACAGCGAATAATAAATTAAGAGCAATTGACAGAGCTCTGCGTGCAACCCGCTCAGAGCATCATCAAAGTGTCCTTAAGCAAAGAAAAGCTGTTTGGCTGAGTTCTACCTCAATCAAAGCTTCCGCTCCCACAGCAACAACAAAACGATAGTGCACTCGTGATCATACAGGCGGTCCGACCCCGCTGTGATCATTGTTTTTGTTATGTTTACCCAGAAACCGAAGTATAACGTAGGTGATCGTATTATTTTAGAAGGGGCTTCTCCTACCAATGAGTATTGGATTGGCTTGGTTTGTGCCGAGCACAATCCACTAAGCAAGGAGGAACCTTTCAGTTTTAAATATGGTATCTTTTGCCGTACTATTGCTGATGGTAATGCCAAAGTGTTCTGTCTGGCTGGTGAGGCATTTGATGAAGCAGCATTAAAACTTTATATAAAGCCAATAGTAATTCCTGAAATTCCTGTTGTGCAAGGGACTCCACCTGCTCCATTACTCGAACATACTGATATAAAAATAGACGCAACATGATCTACTTATTTCACTTATGCATCATGATAACTTGTTATCAAAGAGTGAACAACGCATTAGTAAATTGGCCAAGTGGATGATTTTGTTGTGGCCTATATCTATATCTTCAATTCTATATGTATTTTTCAATATAGCTAAACTGATGGTCATTTTAACTTTCTTTTGAACATGATGACAAAGGGAGATATCGTTTCAAGAACAGTTCAATATTTGACTTGTAACAAAAGTTACGATTGGTCTGTGATGGCGCATGACCAAGTAGGTACAATGATAAGATGTATGACTGGAGATACAGTACCTACACTTATTGCTGTTATTGAAGAATTTAAAAAGTCAATTCCATTACAAAAAATTTCTTGGAGTACTGCTATACATCATTATTGGTCTCTTAATGAGCTGAGAGAACCAAGTGTACATCCATTTGATGTGTTATATCGGGCTGGATTTACTGCGTGTGACCTAGTTTGTCTAGAACACTTATCAGATCCAGCAGTGCGGTTTAATTGTAAATTTACAGATGAAGACTGTTGGAGAAGCTATGCTACTTACGAAGAAGTTCGATGGTATCATTTAAGAGTACGCTTAAAATCTTTTCTGGTTAAAATACCACTTAATTCACATGACAACTTGCAGAGAAGCAAGTATGTAGCAATAAACAATGGCTTAATCATTGTAAAACATAAGCTTAAAATGCCTGGTTACTTTGCTGTGAAAGCTAATGTACTAGAATATATGAAAGCATGGGCTTCAATGCTTATAAAACAGGAACAAAGAAAAGATCCTCCACCTGAGCTGGTACATAGACTTATAATAACAAAATGAAACCAATCCCAAATATTTCAGGTACTAACAATCCCTGTAAATTGATGCATTTTTATAAAGTAATGAAAGTTCTTCTACACGGTAAGAATGAAAAACTTAAAACTAGGAACGTTGTTCGGAGTCGAGGTTAATGCACACTGGTCAGTTTTATTAATGGCCTTATTAGTCGCTTTCAGTTTAGGTGGTGATATAAACTTTGCCATCAAACTATTTGTAGGATTCTCGGTCGCAGTTATGGTCTTAAGTGTTATAACCATACACGAGTTTGGCCATATACTCGCAGCTAAACATTTCAATATTAAAACGAACAATGTGACGCTAACACTGCTTGGTGGTTGTGCTAATATGGAGAATGTTCCAGAAGATCCTTGGAAAGAGTTTTGGATTACTTTTTGGGGTCCCTTCACACATATCCTAATGCTCATACCAGCTGTGTTATTACAAAAGCTTTTTAATAATGACCAAACTTCAGTAGGGTTTGCAGTCATAAAGTTGTTCATTACTTTGAACATAGGATTGTTTATTTTCAATTTGATTCCTGCGCTGCCTATGGATGGAGGCAGAATACTAAGAGCAAAGCTAATGCTCTTATATAAGAATCATAAAAAAGCAACCATACATGCCTGCTATGTGAGTGCAGCCTGTTTGATTGCCATGTTTGTCATTGGAATTGTTAAATTTAGCCAGTATCCAACACTTACATTGTTAAGTTGTTTTATTGGTGTTGTCACGTTAACTGAATTCATTGCAGCTAAGAACAAACCAGAACCAGATCCTGACTCTCACCTCAAAACCCGCAGTATAACTTGGAGATTTTAACATGAAATTAATAGGTTACATGTCTTCAGACAATATAAAAATTGTCGGAGATGTATTTGTTCATAAATACGACAATAGCGTTTTTGATGCTCTCAAACGTAAAATAAACAAACTTGCAAGGCGTGAACTGATGCCTCGATTTAAGAAAAATTTTGTGGCTGTTGTCGAAGACTCGTTTGGCAACCGAAGAGCTTTCTGGCATAGAGAATCAGGCTTGCTTGAAGGAACATCCATAGAATTTTTAAAGGATCCAACAAAACGAATAATTAATATAAATCATCCCAACGCCATTACAGGCACAGAGCACAAAGAGTGGATGGTTTTTGATCATGTTCCTAAAGTTTATAAACCCAACACCAAGGATTAACAAGTGGATCAACCAGAGATGTCAACAGTGTACAACGAAGAATTGTACATAAAAGCAAAGGTTGTTGCTTCAAACTACGATAAAGAAGCAGCAGATCTAATACTAAATGGTAGTGAAGTAGCTTTATTCTTACAAATAAAGAAATATGCTGTTCTATATGCCAAGGTTAAACAAAAACTTGGATATGAACTCATAACTAAAGTTACGGAAGATGATGAACCTGAAAAGGTGTATAATAATTTAATGATGGCTGAAGTAATCATTGGCTTTGGGCTTATGTGCACAGCCAGGTTTGGAACCAATTCTTTAGACCGTGAACGAACAGCTTTAAGGTGGTATCAATGGTGGAATCGTTGGTGGGCTGAATTGTCAGAACGGGAAAGAGAAGACATTGCGAGTTCCAAACAAGGATACAACACAGAAAAAGCTAAAAAATATGTCATCGCAGGCGCTTCATGGCTTGATGCTAATTGTAATATAACACCACCAGTTATAAACAAAGAAGCTACAAGTTTGACTGCGCCGCAGACTCCAGCCATTTTAGATGAAGACTTATTTAAGCTAATGGATATTACATAATCCAATAACTAACCACTATGGCTAAAATTTCTAATTTAGAAATGGTAGCATTGCTTGCCTATTACAAGGACACAATGAAGGATTATAACAGAGGAGTCTCTGCCTCATGCACCGCGCAAGCCTTGGAACATATGAGAGATTCCATGGGTGAGGATGCATGTAATACTCTGGATAGCATGACCGAGTTAAGATTATTTCATACTTTAAAAGAACAAGGATACCACATGACACATATCCTTGATGATTTAGGTCATGGTAAAAGCATCACTGACTTGCCTTCTGATGCTCCAATGGAAGCCCGGCGTGAATTTCAAATGGCTAGAGATGTTTCCAAGTACTGCATGCTTTCAAGTACTAAACTTGGAATTTTTCTGCCGTTGCCGTATGAACGCTTCATCATGACAAATGAATGTATTAATCAATTTAGTCGTTGGTTAACATGGTGGGATACTTGGGAAGCAGCTTTGATGGCTGATGAGCTAGCTGTAGCTGTAGTATCTGCAAACATGAATGTTACCATTGACAGCCATATTAAGCCTCCAGGAAAATGGGAGGATGTTAAAATTGAAGATATGATAAAATTTAATTTGCAGTAAACTTCCTTGTCTCTCCATGAAAAAGAAATCCGCCGTGTCACGTAAAACCACCAAAGCAAAGTCTCCCGCGAAGAAAACGCCAGCGAAGAAGGTCACCGCGAAGAAGGCCACCAGCAAAAAGGCCGCGCCCGCAGCCCCGGCAGCACAAGTCCCCGCCACGACCGAACAAACCAATGCAACCCCGCCAATCGCTGCGACAGCGCCAACAACCAGCACCGCAAGATTTCCAGCTACGCTTGGTCGCGCTTGAGCAGCGCCAGGCCCTGTTGGATAATGCGGAGCACGGCATCGCCGATGGCGATTATAATGATAAACCAATTCAGTTTGCTGAATTGAGCACATCAAGGTTTCCAATAAACCTTTTTGACAGCTTAACTTATGGCCGTTCTGGTTGCGGAGCCACAGCTCTTGCAGCCTTAACGGGCATAAGCCCTATACGTATAATGACCATGGTCCCAAGTGGTAATTATACTGAAGAGTTTATGACTCGGTTCTTGCGCCTTGCAGGACTCCGCGTCAACAAGCTAACAAAGGCTGGACTAACTGGGTTGCAACCCGAGGCCCTAATAAAAAATCTTAATGAGACTCATGTTGTGTTGTTCAGACAACTAATGAGGAAACAAGAAGCCTCCTGGTTGATTACTTGGGGAGGCATAGTCTGGCACAACTTTGAAGCAACAACAGCAAGTTTCTATAACTTGTTAAATTTTCCATTGTTAAGTGCTTTGGTAATCAGCAATCCAAGCTGGAAAAAAGCAACGCCTCTTCCCCCAAAATTGGTTGAGGAGGAAAGTGTATTGTTCTCTTTGAACAGACACGCAATGTTACTTAAACCAAAAAAAAGCTAAAGTTAATATTAATCATATTAAGGCTAAGATGGTAAAATTTCTTGAGCCTGATTATATGAGGGAGTTCAAATGATAATTTTTGGTCTGACCCGTTGTCAGTACTAAGCACAATGAATATCTAACGTGGACGGATATAGCATTGATAGGGAAGGGAGGGACTTTAAAGGATCCACAAGCAGCCTCTGTCTGGTCTCTCTCTTCCTTCGCTTAGTAACTTCCTTTAAGATAACCCTTGTTTGGCTAGAAGGAGGACCATTGATATTCGCCTGTTTTATAGGGCTGTTAATAATGGACAGAGCAACAACGTTCTTACTGGATAAACTAATAAAGAAGGCGTAAGCCTTTTTTTTAGCTATTAGCTCTTCTTAGAGGATTCAATATCAGCAACGAGCTTATCGTATTTGAGGCAGCATTCCTTGAGAGATTCAACATCAGATTCAAGCTTAGATATAACCTTTTGATATTCAACCTGCTTTGTTAGTTCATGTTGAAACTTAACACCAAGCTCATCCACGCGCTTACCAAGGTCTTCAGCAGACTTCTTCCAGAAGGTAGCCATTTCGATCTCACCTTCAATTTTGATTTTACCAGCTTCAGACTTTATCTTAAGAGAAGCCGCTTCATCTTTTCTCTTCTCTAGAAACCACTTAAGTATCTGCCCAAAAGCAGCAGAACCAAGAATGGCCAAAGCAACATCCTTTAATGAAATATTAACTAAATTATTAAGATCCATATAGTTATTAGTTTATATGTATTTAATGTTTATTACAATCATTAGCCTTACATTTACATAGATGGTTATCAGAAATAGTATTAACTACTCTATGAGAACAATTTAAAACCTCTGTTATAGAAGAGCTATCACAAGCAGCTAGGGAACAGGCGTAATCAGGATAATGTTCTTTGCAATAACGTTTGTTAAATTGTTTAACCTCTTCAAGCTGTATATGTATGGTCTGTAGGTTATCATCAATATCAGGTAGTTCAATAAGCCTAGATATAAGCTTAGGTGTATATAAGATAGTTGTTATAGATATACCTGTTGTTATCATTAATATGATTTCATGATAAATATCAACTGAGGTAGGATCTGTTATAAGAATAGCTCTGTCTATTGCAATTGAGAATAGCCAAAAACTGATAAGCATACCCACGGTATTCATAGACTTTCTCTTTTTGCTCTTCCTCAGACCCCACAGAATAAGACAGGGTACAACGATATAAGATATTGTTATTATGATATTTAGAGCTAGATGTGCATCTTTAGAGAAGAATCCAGTATCAAATAGAGTAGCAACAGAGAGCAGACCTATATTCATAAGAGTAAATCCGTTATCTATCAATGCTAGCATTTACTTATTTATCTACAAGGTAATAGTTATAAGATAAGGTTGACAATTAAAGATTGAAGAGAGATAGGCTTAGGAGTAATATTGATTATATGAAAAAGTTAATACTCGCTACGTTGTTAATCCTGTCATTGATCACTCCTACTCTAGCTGCTAGTACGAATAAAACTGTAGCTCAACATCTACAGGAGATATCTGTCACTATCGTTGTAGCTACTGATCGTGGGGTAGCCCAAGGATCAGGTGTATTGTTTACTAGAAAAGACAGTAAAGGTGAGGTTGTTAACTTTGTATGGACAGCAGGACATGTCATTGCTCATGCCAGGACTACAAGAGAGATTGTTGATGCTAAAGGCTCTCCTAAGACTATTGTAGAGTTTCCAGATGTACAGATTGTCAGCAACATTGTTGAGGACGGTCGTACTATCGGACGGGTAACCCTGGATGCTGAGGTTATCAAGTACTCTGATGCCGATAACGGAGAAGATCTAGCTGTATTGAGAGTTCGTAAGAAGAACTTTGTTACAACTAGCGTATCCTTCTATCTAGATAAGGATATGCCAACAATAGGTACTGAGCTATATCACGTAGGTTCATTATTAGGCTTAGGAGGAGCTAACTCAATGACATCAGGTATCTACTCTCAGGTAGGACGTATACATGAGAAGAAGCTATATGATCAGACCACAGTCACAGCATTCCCTGGCAGTTCTGGAGGAGGAGTATACTTCAAAGATGGTCGTTATGTAGGCATGCTAGTTAGAGGTTCAGGTGAAACCTTTAACCTTATTGTTCCTATTCGTAGAATGGATACCTTTGTAACTAAGCATAATATGAAATGGGCTCTTGATCCTAAGCTTAACATGCCAAGCAATGAAGAGATTGCTGAGATACCTGTAGAGGGTATGGCTGTTAAGGCTTCAGCAGTGGCAGTGGAAGCTCCTAAGAAGAGCATAGAGCGCAATGGCTTTAGATTGATTTGGATGGATATGCCAAACCTAAAGACCAATGAAATGGATCTCAAATAAGCTTAAAGATAGTGATTTAGTAGAAGGAGCACTAACACTGCTCCTTTTTGCTTTAGTACTAGGCTTTATTTGGATTGTCGGTGAACCTCGATAGTGCTATTTTATGCCTGTGAAACGATTGAAAGCTATAGCAGCCATGTCTAGTAATGAGGTTATTGCTCAGAATGGAGTAATACCTTGGCATGAAGACAAGGATATGCGCTGGTTTAAGCAAATGACTATAAACAATGTAGTCATAATGGGTAGGAAGACGTTTGAGTCATTAAGAGGCAAACCACTACCTAACAGACACAACATAGTAATAACAAGAAGCCATAGATACTTACATGCTGATGTTGAAACGCTTGACTCTCTTGACTTACTACATCCTGAGAACGATAAGCGTGAATACTTTATATGTGGAGGAGCAGAGTTATATCATCAAACCTTAGATAGATGTTCAGATCTATATCTTACTACAGTTAAAATCCCTGTATATGGCATGAGCCTTACTTATTTCCCCTTTGATTTGGTCTCACAATATTATAAGATAGATTCTATTATTTATGATGACAAAGATATTTCAATTGTACATTACGTCAATAATAACTTATAATAATTAAATCATGAATTCAGAGGCTATATTAAGAGGATTCCATAAGAGAGCAATTGACTTTGGCAATTGGTTTAAGAAAAAACCTAGTGTTGCCAATATACAGCCTAGCAATGAACCTAAATTAGATTTCCTACCTAGTATAAATACTAAGTATGATGATGTAGCACAGAATTTAGGTAAACAATTTGAACCAGCTAAGTCTGAATTATCACCTATAGTAAAAACTCCTGCTAAATTTAAGTCTTTAGCAGATAATGTGACTGGTATGAGTGTAGGTAAAATAATGAGACCAGCTCAAGTAATAGCTCCATTTTATGGTAATAAACTAATTGATAATGTTAATGCTGCTGAAGCTTATAACAAAGCTAATCCAGTATTGCCATATTCAATTAAGCAAAGGTTATCACAACCTGTACCAGTTAATTTCAATGGTTTAGAAGATATTCTTCAAAGCAGAGCCCTGCAAACTGTTACGCGCACAGAAGAGCCAGCAGTACAAATGGGTCTTGGTTTAGATTTTAGAAAAAAGCCTTTACCTTTGTTTGGATCGTGGGGAGGAAGTGATAAAATTCAACCAACCTTAAACATGACTCCTAACGAACAAGATGTACAGAGTCACAGAGGCTTTGGCAGTACGTTAGTACATGAACTTGGACATATGGTTTATCCTGAGCCTACACGCTATCTTAATGAACCTGAAACTAAAGCGTTAAAAGGTATTAAAACAGAAGATGATTTTTCTACATTTAAAGAATCTATAAGAGATATAGTAGTGGAGAAGGCTAAAAAATTACAGGAACTAAAGGCCACTAACCCAGATTATTTCAAAGTATATCCAAGTACTCAAAGCGATCATGATCTTAATAAAGCTGAAGTTATTAACTATTTAGGAGAAATGCAACGTAATCAATTTTTAAATACAGGTGAAAGATTTACATCTCCTGAACAATTTACGGATTGGTTAGACACTACAACTACTAAAGATGTGTTACCAACTCCTCCTTTAAAACCTAAGCTACCAAATGAGTTTTCATTAGATGATAAAATAAAAGAACAAGTTACTAAAGCGATAGAAGAAAATACTTTATCACAACTATTTCAAAGAGCACACGATTTGAAATATCCTCCAAGCCCTAATAAGCTAAAGCTGGATTACGACCAGCAAGAGCAGTTATTGAACTCTTATAGTAAAGAGATTGAGCCTCGTATTCAAAATTATCCGATTGAATTGAAACGGTTCATAAGAAGAATCAATGATTTAAAACATACTGATCCTGACGAGTATAAGCGTTATCGTGAATGGATGTCTAAGATGATTCCAGGATTAGTACAAAACAATGTAATTCCTAACCAAGGTTAATATGAACAAAGAAGCAATATTAAGAGGGTTTAATAAGAGAGCTAAAGAAATAAAGAAAAAAGAAAATAAAGAACCAAGTAAATTAACAGAATATGGTGTTCCAATAACAAGTTTAGGTCTTGGCATGGTCATCAAAGCCCATAATACAGCCACAGGAACAGATTAATGAAACGTCTGCATCATTTGGAAAGAATAACTTTAGTTTAGGTTTAATGAAAAGGTTTTAATATGTCTGAGTTCGTTAAAGTAAAGTTAAACAATGAAGTAGGTCAATATTTACTACATCATTACTTAACTGCTAAACAATAGGACCATCCGGCAGGTAGAGTAGAGGATAATGAACATCATAGTGATGCTGCTATACGAGAACTTAAAGAACGTACAGGTTATAATATAGATAAAACCAAGCTTAAATATGATGGTCATAAAGAAGGATTTCATCAATATTCTGGTGCATTGAAAGACGTATCGAAAATAGAAAAGGCTTATTACGAGACTGGAGAGGAACGTCAATTAAAGATAGCAGGCAACGTTATTGCACATATCGGAGGAGCCTCAGGTTCTGGCAAGACGTATACACTTGAACAGCTTAAAGCTAAGTATCCTCATTTAAATACGAAAGATTTAGATGAGTTTGACGAACAAGCAGAGAAAGACCTTTGTTATAATCATATTAGAAAGAAAAATTATACTGATGAAATGCTTAGTGCTCTGGCACGTAAGAGACAAGAGTTGATGGATGATTATATAAATAAGAATGACAATATAGTATTAGGAGGACATCACACAGAAGCAAATCATGTTCTTAACATCCCAACTTCAAATAAGCTGCTTCTAGACAGAGGACCATTGCGTTCTTCGATACAAGGTTATCTTAGATCACAAATATCAGGACAACATCCAAGATCTATATTTGATTTGAGATCTGATTATGCGGAAGCGAATGATACAATAAGAGATTTAAAAAAAGACAGCTATAAGCCTCAAAGCCAAAAAGATATAATGAATAATCCTATATTTAAGAAAGTAGCAATATTAAGAGGATTTAATAAGAGAGCTAAAGAAGTTAAAAAGAAAGAAGATAAGCAAGAACCAAAACCTACATTTTTAGATAAAGCCTATCCATGGTTGTTAGGAACAAGTGCAGCCATTATGATTAATAAAGCACATAATCTAGCTACAACTCCATATATAGAATCATAATAATGAAGCGAGTACACTTATTTATAATCTTACTTGTATCTTTAGTTGCCACTAACTGTGCAACTTATTTATATAAGGAACATTTAGATGTACAAGGCATAGGAGATAGATACATTAAGGTCACTGCAGCATTCACTCCAGAAGAGACACAGAAGGCTCATCGTAGCTTAGAGTTAATAACATTACTAGCTCCTGACATAAAGTATTCAGGTTATGAGGATATCCCATTGTTCTGGATGCACTCTAGGGAGTTCTCTGGCATGACAATCTATAGCAAGAACAAAGGAACATATATACTCATTGATGACTCTCATGCTATGAACGATAAACCTTGGAGTTACTTTAGATTTGGTTGTATATATGCACATGAACTTAGTCATGCTCTAGACGATACTCATGATCCTCAAACTAGTCTTCTAATTGAGAATAGCCTTATCAAGATTGCTTATGACAATCCTGATGTTATAAGTAAGTGGAAGCCTTAATACAGTATATCATAGCAAATATATTGTAATTTTACTTGAATCGTTTAATAGATTTATGCTATTTTAATACTGTAGTCAACCCTTAAACTAATTAAATAATATATGTCAACATCTGCATTACGTAAAACGGCTTCCCTCTCGGACGCTACAGGAAGAAACAAGTCTTCAATTCGATTCGACACTTCTGATGATGTCCCTAAGGTATCAAATGGTACTAACTGGGTTCCCCTCACGTACGTTGAAGTATCATACAAGCAGCAACCAAACGGAGAGCTAGCTGATGAGGCTTTCTTCATTGCTTCTCGTGCAATGCAAGTCGTATCTATTAGACAAGTACACTCTACAGCAGGAACTAACGGATCAGCTGTATCTCTTCAGGTAGTTAAAGATACAGGAACAGATGCACCAGGAGCTGGAACTAATCTTCTAACCAACAACTCAAGTGCAGGCTTCAACCTCAAAGGTACAGCAAACACAGTTCAGACTGGCACTCTTAATGCAACAGTGGCTAACCTAAAGCTAGCTGCTGGAGATCGTCTATCTGTGGACTTCGCAGGTACTCTTACTGACGCGGCCGGTGTAGTTGTATCAGTAACACTAAAGCAAATCTAAAAGCTACTAGTTAGAAAAAATAGGGCTATCATTAAGTTGATAGCCCTTCTGCTTTATCTGAATGAGTATTACAGATTAAACGCTTTCAATGTTTCTTTGAAAGGTTCTTTAGGTAATGCTCTTACAAGCTCAAGCATCATTGAAGCAAGCTCTTGTATTTCCTTTTGTGATTCAGGTTTGTTTCTTAATCCTAGGAAATGCACAAAACTTCTGAAGTTAAACATTACATCTGAAGTAATTTGAGAGCTGTAAGGCTTAAAGAATCTAGCTGACTCTTTAGCACGCTTCCTACCTAGTACTGGTTCTAGATCTTTCATTGCAGCGTGATATAATACATTTCCTATTTTGTTATATGCATCTAGAGCACTTTGCCAATCCTTACCAAAATTAGAATGTAACCCTTCATAAGAAACTGGAATGTCTTTCCAATCTTCAGGTACATAGAATTTATCTTCTTTAAGTTCCTTATATCTAGCTGATTCAGCATTAACGCTAACACCAATACGATGCTTCAATAATTGAATATGCGTTGCAATGTCAGTATCAATTAAGAAGTGTAGTGAACTTTTTTCAAATGGAGTGTGGTGCCCATGTGAGGCTAGCTCCTTCAACATGGCTGGAATACGCTTAGTCTTCTCTGGGTTAAGCTCTCTACTGGTTGATGTCCAGGCGGAGCAGGCATGTGTCTCGTCAGATCCGTAATAGCCTAGTAATTGCACTTTGTTTTTCATGGACAGAAAGGCTAGCAATAGGAGGGGATCGAAGCAAGCCTTTAGTAGGGTACCCTGGTAGAAAAGAGATCTAAGGGAGGGTATAATATATTGCTAAGGAACTAACTCCTAGGCAAACCACGTTCCCTCTATAATGAATACAATTCCCAGATACAGAATGTCGGTAGATCATCTTCTACGACAGTTTTCAAAGTATGTCATGCGGCATGAAGACATGACTGCTGACCATTTCTCTCCAATCAACAAAGTCCACTGCGCAAAGGTAGGCATGGACACTGAAGTCAATGCTGACCTTTTGCTGGTTACTTTTCTGTTTGTTCACGCTCAGGCTCCTCTCATGACTGTTCTTGAGATGCCTGTGAACATGAGTAGTATAAACCTCAACATTGGTGATCGCTTGTTTGTAGTTGAGCGTGTAGTTCGATCACAAAGCAGACGAGTTCTTGGCTACATTCATCAACACATATTGATATGAGCGCACCAACACCGATTACACCTGATGCCTTAGTCTCAGGTCTACAATTCTCATCACAAGCTGAAGCCTTACAAGCTTTTAAAGCTTTTTGTGCTGAGCGAAATTTAACACTTACACAAACCAGAGACAAAGATGGCTCTCTCGGTATTGAGATCACTGGAGATTTTGTTGCTGCTAGCATTGTTTCATGCCTACCACCTCTGCAAGCTATTGATTTAACCAGAAGAGCTCATTTGTCTTTTGATGCTGTCAATTTCTTGGAGTGGTATGGTTATTATCAGGAGTTAGACCGTTGGAACAGGAGATAACACATGAAAGTAAAAAACAAAGGTATAGAACTAAAAAAAGGACAAATTGTGAGGCTGCTTGCTGATAACTCACGCGAATACGTTGGACGTGTTTTCGAAGTTGAAGCAGACAACACCTGGGATAAAAAGCGCAAATGCTGGAGCGGCGTTAAGCTCAAATTCCTGACTTGTCCGAGGTTAACACACAAGAACAATATGGAGCTCGTAACTCCATCTTAGAAACAAAGTAAGGATGTATTGGAGGGCTGAGGCTCTCCGTGCAATCCTTTCTTTTAGCCATTATATACCCTCCCTCCTGACCCCATACAGTATTAACCATGTAATGAGGTATAGTCTATTGATGGGAACCTTAACGCTCTAACGAGCAGAAAGAATTACTTATGAAAATGTACTGGACAGTGTTGGTGCGTGGTTCGATGGATGGACGGAGTCAAATACCACAGGATCGTGAGTTCACCATTTCAGCCAAATCGTATGACCTGCATCAGGCGTTGAATCATACGGAAGAGCTTGAATTGGGTCGGTGTCAGGCAACGCTGACCAATCCTTCTTTGAGAGGCCGCTTCCAATATGTGCTGGTGGAATGCGACGTGACAAAAGAGTTTGGGTTAGAATTATTTAACGTTGCTTTTCCGCTTCGTGCCGATCTCAATAATGAAATTCGAAAACTGGTGCTCAATGGACAAGTGGTTGAGAGCCTGGAAGAGCAAGAGCATCAACGCATGGTTGAGATAAGCGAGAGTGGCAGGTGCTGTGATCTCGCTTAAAAAAAGAGAGGCAACCCGATATGGGAGCTCTTTTTTTAGCCATGGGACAGCACATCTTCAGCGAGGCACACGCTTCTTCATGAGGACAGCCATCGCAGGCTTCAAATCCCTCATCATCAGAAGAAGCATGCATATTACATATTGAGTAGAATGATTGACAATAATCCAAACACCAAACCAATTGTTTGGATTGTAGTAAGAGATTCGTTGTACAATGTATATCCAACAACAAGTCCTGTTATTGTAGATACAATTGCAAACAGCATTGATCCTCTACCTATTTCTAACCCTTTAGACACTGCATAGAGCCACACTAATGTAGTCGAGGTGTAGCACATTAATACGCCAATCAAGTAGGCTACACTACGATTGAAGCTGTACTCTTTAGAGAGTATATCTCCTATCGTATAAGCTAATATCAATATAGGTATTAAGATCCAAAAATTCATATATCTGCTAACGCTGCTAACACATCTCCATGACAAGCTTTAGGATGACACCAACAAGCTATAGTCTTATCTTTAAGTTCAGGTAAAGCTTTCATTAAATCTGGTTGTTGTAAAATCCAATCTTTATATTTAGCTATTACTTCTTCTCTTGTGCCATCCTTATCTATTTCAAATGGATTACCTCATTTAGAAGGCCTTCCTATATATACATCATATTTCTCTTTTTTACAATGTACTACTTTAGTCATTTAATTCCTTATTAGCTCTGTACCTAACCTGTCCACTTAGATTTTCAAGTTTTATTTTGTCTGTTGTTTCTAACTGCCTCTTACGCAATACTTTATCTATAACATCGAGTAAAAGGTTTATCTCATATTTCAATGAGCCGTGTCCTGGGATGTGGTCGTTAATCATTGTTATTTATATCTGACATTATTAATACTATTGCTAACAAGGCTATAAAGCCTACTATTTCATACCAAGGCATATGTCCTCCATAAATACAAATACTCCATAGCGTTTTGAACTATGGAGTATTTTCACTATCACAGGACCAAACTAATGAGAAAACTAGCATTAGTCAAGCCTGCTATGAGCGGCGTAGCAACTATACGCGACGTGATAATAGTAGTGGTTGTTGATTTCTGAATTGTGCTGGTGAGAATGTGTTTGTTGGATTGAGTTCACACATTAATAATATGTGTTTTGAATTTGATAGTTTGATATTGTGTTTCTTTGGATTGAATGTGCCAAATTCTGCACCTGTACACCAACCTACAGGATGTACGATGATAGTTTTAACTTCACTATAATAATCAGGAACAAGTTTAATGACTTCATCAAAGGTTAGATTTTTATTCCCTTGGCGTAGTTTATTAAACTCAATTAACTTATCTGACTCCATAGGTCCAAGCTCTAGATAGTCTGTATTAATGTCAGGAAATTCTACAATGCAATAGATATATCCATTGGTCTTTACAAACTCTGCATCTGAACATGAAGCACTCAACTTTTGTTTAGCACGTTCGAGAGACATTCCGGATTTCAATAGGCTAGACTTAACATCTACATTGAAACCTGGGATATCACTGAAACCGTCACCTTTAGTACTGCCACGTATCTTCTCTAATACTGAAGTCTTATGATCAAAGAATACTCCAGCTCCATAACCAAATAAAACTGAGAATATAGCTAGCTCAGAAGCATTGCCTACAAGTTGATTCTGTAATAGCTGTGCTTTGCGCTTAGCTGAATCTTGGATGTGAGACCTACCTCCACGACAAGTGCAAGCACTAGTATAGATTAAGGTATGTATTAGAGCTTCTCCTGTAAGCACAATAGCACCATCATGCCTTTGTACGATTGAGGTGGAAGTTAATGAGGCACCGACTTGGTTTGTTTGCATATGTTTTTCGAGTACTAGACCGAGTTAAAGAGTCATCTCTGACTCCTACTGTTTCTTTATGAAGCAGCGTAGATACCTTACGAAAATATCTACGCCGGGTCAACAAGAATGTGAAACTTTTTTATTTAATTGGACATGCACCTGCACATTCCATGCTTTCAACTAACGTTGACTGACCATCATCTTTGATGTAATCTAGATTCTTAAGATGACTGATCTTACTGATATATTCATGTTCAGTAATAGCTTCGTATGGAGCTTGAGTGAAGCCATGACCTCTCCTCAGGAGGAAGCTGACACTTTTGATAGAGTTCTTATAGTTTTCCTTTAGCCAGTTCTTCAATACAGGTAATTCTTCAGGGCTATAATAAGCTGTAACGCTTACTGAGTTATCTGACCATACTGTTTGTATCTTCTTAACAAGCTCTAGCATATCAACTACCTTCATATCTTGTTCATATAAAGTATTGACTCCTTCTTCTACACAAGGAAATTCAATTACTACTGTTCCATGATCTTCACTTAGATCATATCTCCTAGCGTATTCTATATGATAGCCCTTCTCTCTGCAGAAGGAGACTAGAGGATCATTACTACTCATTCTAACTCTACGTATATAGTGTCTAGCAAAGGCTGGATGGATGCCTGGCGTAGCTCCTGCCAGGAGCGACACAGTGCCGCTTGGCTTGACCGTGGTGAGCTTGATGCTCTCTTTCCAGCCGCGAGTAGCTGACCACACCTTATCGAAGGCCTTGAGCTCTGTGTAAGCCTCATCTAGCCAATCAAGCTTATGCATTGCTTGGCATACACCAGTAACACTAAGACCAAGTCTCATGTTTTGATGTACTACCTTATTTGTCTCTTCATGAATGAATGGCAAAGCAGCAATAGCCTTCTGTGTCTTATATAATAACTTAGCACATGTTATAAGCTCTTCTTTAGATGTAATGTTATTTAGAAACAACTCTGATAGATTACAGCATTCATAACGCTCTAAGGTAATCTCACCACATGGATTCATACCAATGGCTTTATCTTTAACTTCTTCTCCGAGTCTTCCATACTTCTGAGCTAAAGGAAGATTGAAGAAGCCATAAGGCTCCCCGTTACCAGAATAACCTTCCCAAACTTCATCTATGATATGATCAAAGTCATCAGCATAGATTGTATTGTTGCTCATGCTTCTCCAATTAGGAATAGTACCGGTATCCCATCTTTTAGCTTTAAGGAATAGATAATCATCTGGATCACCTAAGGCTATCTCAGCAGATCTACGTACATTACCAGCAACTACAATAGAACCTATGATGTTACAGATATCAAGAACATCAATAGAGCGTAGTTTCTTACCTTCTCTTGAAGCTAGTATCTCACAAATCTTATTAATACCTTCTATGAGAATGCCTGGACCTGAAGCTGTTCCTCCAAAGCCATTAATCTTCTCTCCTGCTCCTCTGATAAGAATAGTAGAAAAGGTAAATCCCTTACCTGTCTCGAAGTGAGCATTCAAAACATTTCTAAGAAGATTAATCCAACCCTCTCTTGAGTCAGGAACAATGAAGTCTGCATCTTTAGTTAGAAGATGATCAATAGCTACATTCTTCTTGATACGAGGAAGCTCATGGATGTCTTCTCTACGTACTGAGAATCCAACACCACCACCTAACATTAGGTTCTCAAATAGAAAGCAAAAGTCTTCTGGCTTTTGAATGGTAGTAAACCAGCAATTGAGCAAAGAGTTTCCTCCGAATCTACGAACAGTCTCAGTACCGAGCTGCCATAGCATTCTTCCAGGGTATGTACACTTAAGATTGAAGATTAAATCATAAAGTGTTTCTGCTTCTTCTTTTGTGTAGCCAGCTCCAATTTCTTGAGCTCCGTTGATGCAGCGTTCAACCGTCTGATACCATTCCTCAGTCTCAGAACCATCAAGTATTGGTCGTGCATATGTTCTCTTATATACAATGTAGCCTAATCCGTTAAAGCCCCAAGGGACTTGTTTATTTTTATATTGGTTAACAAAACTTTTCGATAGGATCGTAGTGGATTTTTCTTTAGTCATATTTATCTTTCTCTCGTACAAATTGTAAAAACTATTGTCGGTGTTCATAGTAATTCTCTCAAGTTATTTAATTCCTATTTTGAAACTTTTCTTTTTGACTTATCTGTTATCTCCATCTCCACCAACAACTCCTCTTTCATTACGAGAAATTAGCTTCGCAATATTATTTTTAGCTATATGTTCTAAGTCATAACCAAGTTCGTTTGCTAGTCTTGCCAGGTACCACAACACATCTCCAAGCTCATCAGCAATTTTAGCTTTTGCTTCAGGAGTAAGAACTCCATCTTGGTCACGAATTATTTTTTTGTATTTATTGGCTACTTCTCCGGCTTCCCCACAGAGACCCATTACTAAGTAGTCATACGCTCTGCTCTTGGAATATTTAGCGGTGTTTTTACTACTGTCTTGATACTCATTAAATGTCATAAGGCTGATGAACTTACTGGGAATTTTGTCGGAGAGCAAACTCTTTTTTAGGAAAAATTTTTGTAAGATTGATTATATCAATTACTTATAATCATTGAGTTATTTATAATGTTTTTGTTGCTATATTATAAGATATCTTCTAATATTAATACATAAAGCGAATTGGCATTTCGCTAGAATTATATCGAATGATATAGTTTTAAGGCTAAAAAAAACAAAACAAAGGAAATAATATGGCTGTTACACAAATACGTGGTAGCACCCAAATTATCAGCGGATCTATAGGTAATACTCAGATCGCAACAGGAGCTGCTATTGCAACAGCTAAGCTAGCTGATGCAGCAAACTTCATTCTACGTGATGGCTCTATAGCCTTCACGAGCGTCATCTCAGGCGTAACTCCTACATCAGCGGCTCATCTTACTACAAAAGGATATGTAGATAACTTGGCAGCTGGTGGACTAGATGTTAAAGGATCAGTTCGTGTTGCTACAACAGCTGCTTTAACTTTAGCTACTGATTTCGAGAATGGTGACACTGTAGATGGAGTAGTACTTGCCACAGGTAACCGTATCTTGATTAAAAATCAAGCTAGCTCTATAGCTAACGGTATCTATACAGTCAATGCTTCTGGTGCTCCAACAAGAGCAACTGATGCTGACTCTAACACTGATGTAACAGCAGGCATGTTCTGCTTCGTATCAGAAGGTACATCTAATGCTGACACTGGTTGGGTTCTTACAACCAATGATGCAGACATTGATGTAGGCACAAATGCCTTGGACTTCACTCAGTTCAATGGAACAGGATCATTTACTGCTGGTGATGGATTGACACTAACAGGAAATGCTTTCTCTGTTAACGTTGATGGCACTGGAATTGAAATTAACGGTGATACACTAAGATTGAAAGATCTCGGTGTTACCACAGGTAAGATCAATACCAACGCAGTTACATATGCTAAGGTTCAAGCTGCCTCTGCTGGTTATGTGTTGCTCGGTAACACATCCTCAGGAGCTGGTAACTACTCTGAACTAACACCTGCTGGAGATATTACACTAGGTGCGAGCTCAACCTTCACCATTGCTAACTCAGCTGTAACTACAGCCAAGATCGACAACGCAGCCGTAACAGCCGATAAGCTAGCAGCCGCAGTTGCAGGCGCTGGTTTGGCCGGTGGTGCTGGTACTGCTCTATCTGTCAATGTTGATGATACTGGTATTGAAATCAACTCAGACACACTAAGATTGAAAGATGCTGGTGTGACTTCTGCTAAACTAGCAGCGGCCGTAGCCGGAGCAGGTATCGCTGGTGGAGCTGGAACAGCCCTATCAGTAGACTGGGTCAATGCCACTTATACCGGAGACAATGCTGAAAATACGTTTGCTCTGACAGGTACTCCTGTTCTTAGCTCATTGATGGTCTTCCAAAACGGTCAACTAATGGAAGGTGGCGGAACTGGCTTCGACTATGCAGTAGTTGGTACAGATGTAGTATTCGAGGCTATCCCTGCTGCCGGTGATAAGATTCGTTTCTGCTTCTTGAAATAATAGTAATTAATTAAATAGGAGCCACCAGTTTGACATTGTCAGCTGGTGGTTTTCTATTATACTATAGATAATTATACTATAGATATATGGCAACTACTAAAATTCGTTTAGAACAAGTAGCTGGAGACGGAACAGCTGCAACTAAAAATGTGCCTGAGGCTGGGGATGCTACAGCAGAGCAAGTTGTATTAGGTTCTGATACAAGACTGACAGATACAAGAGAACCAGCTGTACATGCACCTACTCATATAGTAGGAGGAACAGATCCTTTAAATTTAGGCCAAGATGACATCCCTGCTTTATCAGCTACTAAGATAAACCAGGATGTATTATCTGATGCTGTAATTCCTACAACTATTCCTAGATTTGTCACAGCTCCTACAACTGCTAGTGACACTGGTGTAGTAGGTCAAATGGCTTACGATATAAATTACTTTTATGTATGTGTAGACACAGATACATGGAGAAGAACAGCACTTAACACTTGGGCTTAATTTTATGGCAGACAAAGACATAGTAATTTCACAAGATGACCAGGGTCAATTTACGGAAGTTGTATTCTCTCCTCAGCCACATCAGATCTTAGGATTCGGTGGTGATAGGAAGGTTACAATGTTCCCTCGAACAGCAGAGATACCTGTTACAGCAATGGCAGACTCAGCCTCTGTAACAACTGCTAGTAATATTTATTCTTTCCGCCTCCCGTTTGCAATGACGATTGAAACAATAAGAGCTTCATTAACTGCTGCTTCTACTGTAGGAGAAGTTGAAATTGATATTAAATTAAATGGTACAACTATATTTAGTACTAATTTAACTATTGATCAAGATGAATTAACAAGTAAGGATGCAGATGTTGCTTATGTATTAAGTAAGAACATAATTGATGATGATGATCTTATAACAATAGATGTTGTGTCTGGCGGAACTGGTGCCACTGGATTAAAACTTTGGATTTTAGGTTATCGTATTCTTATAGATCATACTGCGATGACGGTCTCTATATCTTCTGTTTCTACGTTGAGTATCAATGTTTATTCTGCTTCGTTTGAGATTAGTCCTATGACTACTTCTTCTCCGATGGAAGTACAAATGACTAATGCTGCTGCCGATCTAGTTGCTACCATGACTACAGGTGGTGATCTTAGTGTTAACTTTAATAATAACGAAATACAAAATTGGGTTAGTAGAGTAACAGCCGCAGGTGGAACAATTAGTAATGGAACATTAACTGCAGCGAATAAATGGTTAACTTCGATTAAGAATGCAGGTATTCGTCATAAGATTCTAAGAGCGAATTTATTCTGTGGTTCAAATGTCGCGGCTTGCATGATTCCAATTATTAATGATCAGGGTTATTCTTCTGATTCATATGCAGGGAATCAATTCTCCAGCTCTGACTATAATGAAACAACTGGATTGAAAGCTACAGGAGGAAGCAAGCGTATAAGTACAGGGGTAATACCAAGCACATGTGGTATGACTACTACTTCAAATCATATGATGGTGTGGGTAAAAGAACAAGTAGTTGAGCAAAGCACTGAAATATGTGCCGGTATTGGTGGGAATTCCGCATCACAGTTATGTCTGATGATCAAGTATAACTCTACTTGGAATGGACAACATGGATTGCCAAACGGTAGCCTTACTTGTTTGTCAGACCTTGGATACGGTCCTTCCTGGGGCAACGCAGGACAACGATATGCAACGGACAGCAGTGGTCTTGGGTTTTATCTTGGAGGTATTAATAGTAAGGTATTAGGAACAGGCTTTCACACAGCGAACGCTGCTCTAGGTACACTAGGTACTATAACAGCTTCGGGTTATGACTCAGCTTCTGTGGCTCCATGGAAAGCTTTACAGGGAACTTACAATGGCAGTGTATATTGGCATACCTCACAACTCTTTCCGCAGTGGTTACAATTTCAATTTCTTTATAAGAAGAAAATTACTAGATATGGTTTAGTGCCTCCTGGAGTGAACAGTCTTTGCTTCCCACAAAACTGGACACTTCAAGCTTCTAACGATGGACAAAATTGGACAGTTATTGATACCGTAAGTGGTGTTACTACTTGCGATGCTATTAATATGTACAACGTGGATGATCCTGGTTCATATTATTATTATCGGTTGGTAGTTACAGCTAACATTGGAAATTCTTCAGCATGCTTAACTCTTTGTGAGTTTGCATTGTATGATGGTACTCCAGCGGCTATGACTAATGCTGACTCTGGTCTTACAAGTTTAAGTGTTCTTGCTAATAAATCATATATTTTAGATCAGGCTGATGACTTGTCTGGAACATTACCTTATGTAGACTTATATGTGTTTGCACAAAATAGTAGTAACAATGCAGCAAGCTTCTCTACTAAGAGACTAAGTGGTTATTCTGCAGGTACTGGATTATCAAAACAAGAAGCGATAGAATACTACACAGCTACAAAGCAATTCATGGTTGATATGACCAGGGCTACGGCAACAGCTGTAGCTACACCGAGTATGACGAGCAATACCGCACCAAGCGGCGAGGCTTATGCCAGCTCAGCAGGAACTCAAATAGGAGGAGGGTGGGTCTTCAACGCATGGCGTGCATTTTCTGGAATTGTAGGCTTTGGTACTAACGCAGACGGTGGCCCTGCTCTATGGAGAAGTCTCGGATATAGCGGTGCAGACTCCCGCCCAGAGTGGTTAAAATATAGATTTGCCACAGCCAAAACAATTATGCGTTATGTTATCTGTGAGACAGGAGGTGGCACACTTCTAAGAGCTGTTCCTGCAGATTGGACATTTGAGGGAAGCAATGATAACTCAGCTTGGACTGTTTTAGACAGACAAGTTAGAGTTCTAGACTGGGTTAATAATGGAGAAGCAGCTAACGATATAAAATCGTTTGTTTTTTATAACACAACTAGCTATACTTATTACCGTATTAATGTAACTAAAACTTACGGAGATTATCAAGGTACTCCAAATTGGGTAGAGATTCAACAATTTCAAATGTACGAAGACGTAGCTTAACAGAAAGAATATTATGAGCATGACAAATTATATGGGGTTGAAACAGTTAGACAATGTAGTAGGTGCTACATCTTATACTGTACCAGGAATATTATATGTTGGGTTATTCTCTGCCACTCCAGGTGTAGGAACACCAGCTAATGAAATAACCAACGGTAACTCTCCTGGCTATGCTAGAAAATCAGTTACAAACAATACCACTAATTTTCCAGCCTCAACAGTAGTATCAGGTGTAGCCACTAAGAAGAATGGTACAGATATTACTTTTGCCGCAGCTTCAGGCACTTGGGTAACAGTAACCTATGCTGGTATTTTTGATGCTTCATCTGGTGGCGAGCTTCTCTTCTTTGGTCCATTGGCTACAGCTAGATCATTTATAAACGGTGACGTGCCTAAGATTCTAGCTAACTCATTGACACTTACGGCAATCTAATTAGATTAATACCGTAGAAGGTAAATATCTTCTTAGCTTGGTCATCTCTTGTGTATTCTTCTTTATACACAACAGTCTTAATCCCATAAGCTGCTATCATTTGTGCACAGCTTGTACAAGGAAGCATAGTACAAGCTAGTGTTGTAGGATTCTCTTTACGCTTAACAAGAGATAAAGCATTCACCTCAGCATGAAGCATGAATGGTCTTCTGCCATCTCTGTCTTCCCAAAAGATAGGGTTAGGATTTGTACCTGGAGCTAGCCCATTGTAGCCTATGCTTAATACACGGTTATCTTTATCCAGCACACAAGCACCTACTTTCACATAAGGATCTTCTGACCTTTGAGCCGCAACTACCGCGATATTCAGCGAGTATTCATTCCAAGAAAGTCTGTTCATAGGTCCAATAATCTAAGCCCTCCCGCCCCTCCTGGTCAAGTTATTCCTCTGTATTCGGGTATAGTCTATTGATGGGAGCCTTATGCTGATGAAGCTAAGGATGCGGTAAACAAACCATCAGAAGCGGTGAAAGGATTACTATGAAAAATCTCTGGGTCAACCTTGCGTATGATGGTCGCGTTCTGGCTTTTTGCATCTTGGATGCGTCCATTGCCATCGGGCCCCGCGACGCTGCATTTGAGCTGCTCGAAGTCGAGTGGGACCACAAGGGATGGGACATCTGGTCAACAGGAGATACACGCCACTGTCTTCATCGCGCGATGTCCGTTCTCTGCTCGCAGGAGAAAGCCGTAGCAGCCACGGATCATCACTGAGGGAGAAAGAGAGGCAACCCGATATGGGAGCTCTTTTTTTAGCTATTACCTAAAAGAAACATTTTACAGATTGCCTTGAGGTTGGCATGTGTACTATCATCTTCAACTTGAGAGAAGGAGCGGCTGAATCTAACGAGGTCTTCATCTTCCTTGGTGGCGGATAGATATATGCTGTTATCAAGCACGATATCTATACTATCACCATTTTCTTCAAAGGTTATTTCGAGTGTCATCTTATTCCATTACAGTATCTGTGCTATTGAAAAACACATGCACCATGAAGTCTCTCTCAAATGAATCTTTTATCTTTCTCAATGCCTCTGTTTCTGTTTTGGCATTCTTATCTACTGATGCAATCTCTTTAGAGTGCTTGTCTGAAAACTTTATCACTTTTGGTATTCTACTATACCCATCTTGAAACTTACGCAAATGTCCTCTGAACATCTGCACCGTGAATTTCTCATCGTCTTTGATGTGATATGGTCCGTATCTCATTTTGCTTGATTGATTTAATATGTACTATAACCTATTATTATTCAAGTACTAATTGTATATTCTATGACTGACATAACTAAACAGGAAAAAGTCGAAGCCGTAAAGGAATTTCTCAAAAAAACTAAGATTGATGCTGGTGTAGTAGGCCAAACATTAGGAATTCACGAAAGCAATGTAAGCCCTAGCGTATTACTTGCAGCTTCCGCTAAGATATTAAAAGTAAGTAGAAATGAAACAGAGCCAGATGATCGTGATAATCTAAAGTATTCTACATTCATGGGCATGGAAGACTTTGTTAAAGAACATATAGATAAGGATGCAGGTAAGATACAATTAAAGGCTAAAACAAAGTTACAATTTAAAAAGAACTTAACTTGGTTGTCTTCAGGTTTCTTCACTCCTCAGGTTAGATCAGTCATTATTGGTAATGCTTTGACACAAAACATCGAAGGTATTAATCCATTAGAGTTCTATGACTCAAGTCATCGTGTCACTAAGCTTGGCCCTGGTGGTATTCCATCTATTCAAGCTGTTCCTGATGAGTCTAGACAAATCTCACACAGTAGCTTCGGCTTCATGGATCCTTTACATACAGCAGAGTCAGAGAAAATTGGTATATCTAACTACTTTACTCACGGAGTTGCAAAAGGTAAGGATAATAGACTATACCGTATAATGAAAGACCCAAACGGAAAACTCGTTTGGGTAGATCATGAGAAGGTATTGAACTCAGTTATTGGGATTCCGGAGCATTAACACTGGCGAGTACTTTGTTTACATGAGCAATACCGCTCTTTAGCTCCTTAAGACACATCTCTAGTAGCTTTAAGTCCTCTGCATTTTCAGGATCAAATCCACATAGTAATGGCGTAGTTAGTAAATAGCCTCTATGTAAGCATTTGAATATAATTTCTTTCTTTTCTTTGTCGTATTCGTAGTTAACAACTCTTCTTTCTTTGGTAAGACGATTTTTATATTTCTGTAATACCTTATGCTTGTGTTTTGTTCTATGGAACAAATCAAGATAATCTCCTTCTTTAGATAAATTCATTAGATTCTTTTTCCATGTTTGTTTATATTATATCTAAGAAACAATTCCGATAATGTTTCACTTAGTTGTTCTCTATTTTTAGCATCATGAGCCACTTTAGAAAACATTTGTTTATTATTACAACCTAGTTTCCATACTAGATTATAATGTCTGTCACAATGATACTCTAAGGTAGCATCTGGCAGCTCAATATTAGCTCGTTTGCATATGCTGTCCAACTCTGGGTGGTGCAGGAATAGCCCTGACAACTCCAGGCTTGCCAGTGGCAACGGTATGAAGTCTTGTGGGTGTATTTCCGGGTTGTTCTGGATATCTGATATTAAATTTATCACAGAGCCATTTTGTATCTCGGACGAATAGTTTGTCATAATAGTTTCTTTCTTCTTGTACAATGTTTGCTTCCTTGGCTAGCATCTCTAATGCAGCCTGGTGGTCTCCACTCTTGGGAAATTTATCCATCATTATCTTAGTCAAGTCAGGTTCCAGTATTGTAGATATAGATCTCATCTTATTATAGATGATATTTGGAACCCAAGTGCTGTAAGGAGCTGCTCCTCTAAATTTATGTCCTATACGTACACTCTTCATCATCTTAATATCTCCGCCAGCCCTCCAGGCTTTTAACGAAATATAAGGTTCGTCACTACCCCACATCTTCAAGGCCTTTAATCCTCCTATTTTAAAGAAGAATTCTTTAGGAAAGAAGTAAGATGCACCCATGACACAAGCTATATCATAATCGTCTTGGTCTTTCTTGTCAGGTATCCACTTGCCTTCAAATATTTCGTTCGTGCTAGGATTGTGCAATAGAAGAGTTGCCCCTGTATAAACTCCTTTGTGCTTACTAAGGTCCATGGCGGATTCATCAAGCCCAAGACAGGCACCGCAATGGACAGTGCTATTCCTTCCGACAATACGTTCCATGGCTTTTTCATACCAGCCCGGCTCGAACCGCATATGGGCATCTGTAAGGAGAATATAATCTCCTTCTGCGTGTTCAGCTCCGATGTGTCTACTTGGTCCAACTCCTTTTCTTTCATTGTTTCTAATAAATTTTACGTTAGGTATGTTACTCCCCTGCACTTCTTTTGAACAATCATCTACCACAATGACTTCCGCCGCATCTCCGCAAGTATCTTTAATAGATTGTAGTGTTGGCTCTAGCTCATGCTGCTCATTTAAGGCAGTTATAATAATTGAAAGTTTTGACATGTTATATACGTTTAAATACACAAGATAGTGTATTTGAAATTTCTTTATTTTCTGGTTTTCTAATTATGTCTTCAATATTAGAACTTGCTAATAATTGATAGCCTAGCTTACTAGCCCAATTTGTCAAAGCAAGTTTATTAAAATGCCATAAATGTTCATTTTCTCTTCTGTGTTTCCAAGTATTAAACCATTCATCTGAAAAATAGTGGCATTCTGGAACTGTTATAAACAGATATTTAGAACCTATATTTAAAAAACATGGATCATATATGTTTTCAAAATGTTCTAATGTGTCAAAAAAGGTAGTTACTTCTGCATCATTAAAATTATCTATTTTAACCACGTTATCAGGAATTTGGTATCCATTGATTTCTATACCAAATGAAACTATTCCAGCTTCTGCACAAAGTCTAAGGAAATCTCCGTTTCCGTAACCTACATCTGTGATTGATTGTGGTTTACGTCCCAACACACCAGTTAAAAATCCTAGTCTTAAATGACTTATATTAATACTTCCTACCTTATACGTGTCATAACGGTCTTGTATATATTTGAGATCATAAGTTATGACAGATTTTTTAATCTGTTCAATTACTCCATCACCATGTTGTGTATAATTAGCTAACATTTTATTTTGTTAATAATACAAGAAGTTGAAATTTCAACTATTCTTGGAATAAATTTAATTTGTCCTCCGTATGATGAAATAACTTTAATTTCAGGAATTTCTTTGTTTAGGTATTCTTCTCCTTTACAACAAAAGTTTGGTTGTATCTTTTCAATCAAACTACATGGTGCTAATTCTTGCATTAAAATTACAGCATCCACACATGTTAACTCTGATATTATATCTATTCTTCCTACTTCATCAATTATAGGTCTGTTTGCGCCTTTTAATTTGAAAACAGATTCGTTACTATTTACTCCAACTATAAGAATGTCTCCGTAGGTCTTTGCTATTTTAAGTGTGCGGAGATGCCCAGGATGGAACAAGTCAAAGCAGCCATTAGTCCATACAATAATTTTACCAAGATCCTTCCAATGCTTAACCATTATTAAAAGTTGATCTATATTGAATTGTTTATACATAATTTTATAGCTTCTAACAACTCTTTTGGTTTAAATGGATGTATAGAACATTTAATAACTTTTTGGCTAGTATATCTTTTGATAGCTAATTTTTTTTCAAGGCATATAACTTTACTAGGTTTCATAGACATAGCAAGTACTAACGGACCAGATAATACTCCAATGAAGATAGCTGAGCTGTTTATTAAGCTATAAGCTATTTCAATGTTTTTAATTTTTGATATTGCCTCATGTATATCTAATGGATAATAACCTGCCTGTAAAATTGTGTTTAAAATTTTTTCTTTAGTTTCTTTATCTGGTGATGTGCATCCTGGTGAGCTGGTAGCGTCCAGATGTACTGCTACTAGCTTATTAGTATTTTTGTCTATGTTATGTACCGGATAGTCCTTAGGTATGGATAGAAGTCCTAGCTCTCTGTTATTACAATGCACTGGTTTTGTACATGTTACTTCATCATCAACTACAATTGGCTCGGGATATTGAATTTGGAAAATCACATCTACATTAATGATGTGCTCAGCGTTTTCTGAATATTTTATATTTTCTACTATATTATTTAATCCAGGTCTATTTGTGTATAATTCAAAATTGATATTAGGTAATTCTTTCTTTAATTGTATATAAAATGGATGAAATAATAATAGATCTCCAAATCCGTGAAAAAATAGTATTGCCGCACTTTTTATTTCTTTATGTTGTAATAAAAAGTCTTTTACACGGATTCCATCAAAATTTGTTGTTACAAGTTTAGGATACACCATATTGATTAAACTTATCTTTTAATCGTTCATATTCTTCTGGAGTAAATGTATCTTTTACATCTTTTAGCAAGTTTCTCCAATATTCACTTACATCTATTTTCTCAAGCTTTTTACCTTCTCCTGTATCTTGGTTGTGTTTCTTCCAATTCTCTGTTCTTAGTTCAACAGTACTAGAACCTAAGCTTCCGCTAATGTGCCATTCTCCATGGCCCCAACGATAGATATAAGAAGTCATTACTCCCATATCTGTTTCAAGAAGCCCGCCCTCTTTCCCGAATGCATTTAATAATGGTGCATGTTCGTCACCACCACCAAGTCTAAACCCATATTTCTTTCCAATATATGTTCTATACAAGATAGCAGCTTCCATTGAATTACCCATCAATCTATGTTTTTGTGTTGGTATAGAGAACCAAGACTTTGTAGGCTTCCAAGCAGCATAACCGTCTTTAAGATGTGTTACTCCTTGAGATATTGTCCAAGGTAAGAAGAGATCATCATCGTCGAAAGTACGAGACAACTCAGCTGAAGATAGTTCAGTTATTCTAGTCCTACAATGTCCCAGTGTTGGGTAACCCGGCTCATTAAATATCTTAATATTAGGAAGTACTGTTTCTAAAGGTATTGGATGATTATTTAATATTAATAATTCTTTATTTGGGTAATCTTGGTCTAAAAAACAAGAGACTGCTCTTTGTACTCTATTAAATCTTCCATAAGTACACATTAAACATTGTACTTTTGGTATTGGTTCACTAAATTTTCTTAATTCTATACTCATATATGTGTTTTATTAAGTTTAAGAACTCTTCTTCTGTATGGTCTAGTTTCATTACATTAATATGTTTATGCACCCATTGTACATTATTAATAGTATATCCTTTAGAAGAATCTATTCGATCCAAAGAGGCGGAACCGTCGAATGTTTTGTTTTTGAGTTAAAGGTTATAGTTAGTCCAGATAAAGCGCATCTTTTATTTTGTTTGATATATAGTTCCCATATTTGTTCTATAGATATATCAAAATTCAATTTTCTTTTATTTGCGTTTCTTTTACATATTCCAAAGAAAGAACCACTTATTTCTTTATAACCTATCCAATTATTATTGATAGTTAATTCACCAATAGGTGTTCTATTACAACCACAGCTCTTTTATAACCATTAGTTAATTCAGAGCTGGTTGCTGTTGTAATATTTCCACATATACACTTACATTTCCAATAGGCATTCGTACGTTTAATATGAGAATATTTAATAACAGTTAAATTGTTAAATTCTTGACCTGTTGTAAATTTGGCTCTTTCTAGAAAACTCATAATTATAAGTCCATACTCTCAGATTGATACTTGTCTATTTCTTTTATAATCATTTCGTGCATTCCTTTCGTCTCACACTTTATAACTGTGATGTCAGGGCTTATTGATTTTAATTTTAGTTCAAACCATTTAGTTGTATAGAGTATTTTTTTATCGCAGTCAAGACATATAAAGAACAATACATTCTCAGGACTGTTAGTTATAAAGTAATCACATCTTACACCATTGATAAACTCAGGCAGGTTATCTAAAAATTTTTCTTCATGTGCTTTAACAATGTCAGTTACACATAATACTATATCATAATCTTTATATGTGTCTTTCTTAGATACTATTGATCCTGTTAATCTTACCCCTGTAAAGAATGGAAATTTATGTAGATGTTCTGTAGCCTTCTTTATATCAGGCCAGACAGAAGGTATCTGTACATCCATTTCTTTCATGTAAGATTTTAAAATTTTCTTTATAAAGTTTAAGTTTGTTGCACCTAGAATTATGAACTTATAAAAGAAAGCCTTTGCTAAAAACTTTTGCTCTTCTTCTGGAGATATAGTTTTCCCACAATAGGGACCTTGTTGTTTACAAACATTCTTACAAAACAATGGGGCAACTTCAAACTCTTTAGCAAGTCTGTCAGAGCACCAAGAACAAAGATTAACTTTACCTGCTAAGAAGTTGTGTCTTCTCTCATAATCAAATTTATGTAAATGAGGGCATTGAGGAAATGTCTCGTTACTTATATTTACTACAGTACTCATATACTTACGATGTTCTAGTTAGCACATATACATCAGCATATTTAGCAAATCCGCTTCCGTTAATATTTGTACATGCACCAGTTCGACTCTGGCAGCATAACGTATGTGAGTACTGGCTGTCAAATGTCATCGGAGGATCAAACGTAGCTCCAGCCAGACAACTGATAAAATTTTCTGTGACCAAACTAGTATCGCCAGAACCCATGTTTGTTACGAAAGTACAACAATCCTGACACTGAGCAGTAATTTCATTATCAACACCATATTGGAAGGTCCCTGGAAGTTCACACTCCGGCGGAGGAGGTGTAGTTGTTGACGTAGTACTTGTTGTTGACGTAGTACTTGTTGTAGTTGTGTCTGTGGTGGTTGTGTCTGTGGTGGTTGTGTCTGTGGTAGTGGTACTGCTTGTTGTACTGGTACTAGTACTAGATGTGCTCGTGCTGGTACTAGACGTGCTTGTTGTAGTCGTTGTGGTACACACTAAGTTATCCCAAGCACATTGCTCCGCCAAGGCCAACGCTTGAGCATCAGCATCCTCCTGAGAAATATTAGAGCCTACAGTACCGGCTGTTATTGTACACGAGCTAGGGTTGGGCATTTTAGTTGCTGAGCTAGTAACTCAGTTTTAATTTTTAAATTTGTAACTCCAGGATAGTGTAAAATACAACATGGTTTAGGTACTGTACCAAGATCTGCATTCGCAATTATATCTTTATCTAGCTTTTTGATAGCTATCTTTTTCTTATAAAAGAAATGTGTAAGTAATTTTTCATCATCGTAATCTTCAGACATTAATATTTTAATAACTGAACTATCAACATTTTTAAAATACATCATACCGGCGCAGAAGGTGTCGTTGGCATAGATACTACTGTAAAATCCAGAATCTAAGCTACTTAAATACGACAATACAGATTTAATATGTAATGTATCTAAATCTATATAAATAAAGTCACTATAAACTAACGCAGCTCTATCTATAATTTTAAACTTTTGTCTGTTTATTTTTTGATAGTTAGAAGATAAGTCCAAGCTCCAATATTCGTAGTTACTTGGTTGTATTTCATTATGAAGAATACTTACTACATCTTTGTCCTTACAGTAATCGAATAGTTGTTCGTCTAAGCAATATATAACTAACTTGCTAGTTGTATATATATTTTTAAATGAGTTATAACACAAATCAAATAAAGGTCTAGCTGAGTAAGTGCCGTATGTTATAAATGTCATATTACGTTAATGTAAACCCAAGAATTACTCCGGACATCAGGACACACGGGCCTGGCGGAGTAAGTGTATGAGGAGCAAGACCAGTGTATAACGTAACTTGACCTACCCCTACGTTGTACTCACTAATTATTGGATCAAAAGATATACTGAAAGTAGAAGAAACGTTACCAGATTGCCCTCCTTCATTACATGTAGTCACAAAGCATTCTCCATAAAACGGGCCGCATGTATCAGTTCTTGATAACGATGTAATTGTATTTGTTCCTTCTGAGCTACAAACCCATACCGGGCCAGCGCATTCAGTTTTGGCCGCGCCACCACAGAAGCACGGATCGTTCTCTCCTGCAAATCCTCTAGCTATTATTTTACCTATAAAGCTAAATGTATGTGTTAACCCAAGTCCATCATTACACAATGTAGTCGTGGTGGTTGTGTCTGTGGTGGTTGTGTCTGTGGTGGTTGTGTCTGTGGTGGTTGTGTCTGTGGTGGTTGTGTCTGTGGTGGTTGTGTCTGTGGTGGTTGTGTCTGTGGTAGTGGTACTGCTTGTTGTACTGGTACTAGTACTAGATGTGCTCGTGCTGGTACTAGACGTACTAGTACTAGATGTGCTAGTACTAGTTGTACTGGTGCTGGTACTAGAAGAACTTGTCGTTGTTGTAGTAGTACATTCAAGATTAGCCCAAGCGCATACTTCAGCTAGTTGTAGCGCTTGTGCGTCAGCATCTTCTTGTGAGATGTTAGATCCCACAGTACCTGCTCCAATTATACATGTACTAGGATTAGGCATTAAGAAGGATTAAAGGTTAATGTAATAGAACCACACGTAGCTGACCCCGATAGCCTTGCATATGTGAATGTACCTGTAACCTCACCTGTAGGCCTGCACAATACACAATTAATATCTACAGGGGTCCAGGCTATTGATGGTCCTGAACCAACCAATACTTGGTACTCCCACTTAGGATCGGCTGGATTTTTACTACATCTTAAAGAGATAGGGCAAGAAGGTCCAGTATTGGACCACTGAGAATCTCCGTCCAGACCATAATAAGCTTTAGTTAATATTACAGAAGCAGGGATGGTTCCTCCAAAGCTATTTCTGATGGCCTGCTCCATGTTATAGCAAGGTTCACCATCGGCACAAAAGCTATTGTTCGCATTACACTCTTCTTGTCCACATCCATCTGGGCATCCGCTAATGTTGGCACTTATACTACAAGTAATCTCGTCACCAAACTCACCACAGCAGCATGAGTCACATGTAGTCTCTTTATCGCCAGGAATATCTATTGTAGGCCAACTGCCTAGATTTACAGGAGTACCATCAGTTGTCATTACTGCTGATTGTTGAAGTACAATTGCTCCATAACAATTTGTAATTGTATAGTTCAATGTCTTAGGACATGTAGCTTCTGGTCCTGGGTTTTCGTTACATTCTCCACATGGGAAGTACCAAACTAGACTATAAGAACCATTAGCTGAAATAATATTGCCACCATCACATAAACCACCGCAATCTCCTATGAAGCCACAACCAGTTCTGCAAGATGTGAAAGGATTATTGTTTCTATCCAATATACTATCTATTGTAAGAGTTAATGGTAGGTTACAGTTGTTATTAAACATTACAGATACAGAACAAACATCAGTATCTGCAATACTAAAGGCAGAGGTTCCACCATTTGTTGGAGTAAACTGTATATGTAAGGTGTAAGCTTCGTCTGGTTCACCACATAGTTTCTTATATAGCTTGTAAGGAGTAACACCGCTAAATCCATTTAGATGTATAGAGTAGTTATAACTACTACCATTATTACAACCTACTTGGCCTGTAATTTGTTCGTTATTGTTATCTAACAACACAACGTCATTTGCATCTTTTAATATAAAGTTGTAACAAGGCGAGGTACCATCACAACACAGACCATTAATACCTACAGAGAAGTTCCAACCACTACCTGGAGGTGAGGTTGTTGTACTACTAGAAGTAGTGGTGGCTGGAGGAGGTGTAGTTGTTGTTGTTGTTGTTGTTGTT